>Ga0209048_10000885_pt1 | contig 31748 bp, 34 predicted proteins | sample FrelakmetCRP12CR_FD_187146 | JGI IMG/M metagenome (GOLD analysis project Ga0209048, IMG submission 187146) | Freshwater lake sediment microbial communities from the University of Notre Dame, USA, for methane emissions studies - CRP12 CR (SPAdes)... | ecosystem: Environmental > Aquatic >...
AACTGGAGAAGGGCGGACCCGAACTGGAACCCCTGCGTCCATTCGGTCCACCCGCGCGATGTGCTGGGCGGAATGCACCCGCAGCAGGTCATCCATGGCGGCTGGCTCCGGAGCGATGCTGACGAGCTGCCGCCTCAGGTTGCTGGAACTGAGCAGCTCTATGGTGCGCTCCAGCCGCCGGCCGTTCTCCTCCGAGGTGATGATGAGCAGCGCGCGCTCCCGGAACTCGTAGCCAAAGGGGCGAGCGCCGGCGTCACGTAGAGGGTCGACGCAACCCTTCGCTTCCCGGCGAGCACCTCCATTCGCGTCGACGCCGCTTCGTCCTGCGGCGTGGCGCGGCCGCCTTGGCGCTGGCTCGGCAGGTTGTACTCGACCGAGTTGTAATAGGTGCCGGAGACGGAATCGCACTTGACGCCTTCGGGAGCTTTGCAGCTGTATTCGGACGTACCGCCGACACCGGCCATGCTGGCGCAGCCGGACACGACGGCACACGCGATCGTCATCGCCAGGAACCCTGAATGGCTTGGAATGCGATTCATGGCTGCTCCTTCCTGACGCTCGTGCGGGAAGCTACTTCGCGAGTCTCCAGCGTGAGCCACGCCTCCAGTGCTTCAGCGCTTCGCGCGCCTTCGCTGACGCGGCCATCGTTGGCGATCAGCATCGGTGTGCCCCGTAGGCCAAGCTGCGAGGCGAGTTTCAGGTTGCGATCGAGGACGGTCGTATCTTTCGCGCGGTCGGGCACCGCCTCTGCCCAGAGGGCCTCGGCGGCCGGGCGCGATTCAGGACCGAGCCAAGGCAGCAAGAAGGTGTAGACCGTCACGTTGTCGAGCTTGGCGAGTTCCTCGTCCAGCGCCTTGCAGTACGGACACCGAGGATCGCTGAACACGGCCAGCAGACGCGAGCCGTCGCCTTTGACCATCTTCACGGCATCCTGCAGTGGTAGCGTGGCGAAGTTCACCTGTCGCGCCTGGGTAGTTGTCTCATCGCCGGTGGCGAGCAGCTTGTCGGCGGTGAGATCGGTTTGCGTGCGCATGTCAAAGAGGTGTCCGAACAGGAAGTGCCGGCCATCGCCACCGACGTAGGCGACGTTTTGCCCCATCACGACTTCGTACACGCCGTCGATGGGCGTACCGGTGACGCTGGTGAACCTGGTCGCCGGATACAGTCCTTTGAGCTTCTGCAACAGCGCGGTTGTGCCTGGATCGGGCGGCCCGGCGAGCGTGACCGTGGAAGCGATCGCCAGCGCGATCGCCGCGAGTGCGTTAGTCTTCATCTTCATCGCGTGCGGTCCTTTGCAAATGCCCTTGGTGGGTGGGTCTGTTGGCCGTGGGAACGGCTGCGGCACCGACGTTGAGCGGAGCGTCGATCACCACACCTTTGGTGAGTACGACGTCGACCATGCGGCCCGCGTCGATTTCGACTACTGGGAATACCTTCTCGGCGAGCGAGATGTAGTAGTTGGCGAGTCGGTTCATCGCGCTGCCTACACCGGTACCCAGGCCCGACTGGATGGCTTTGCTCGGATCGGGGGTGGAGATCGTGCCGAAGGTCGAGGTGGTGGTCGTGGTGTAGTACTGTGAGAACGCCGTACCAATCCCGCTCACGACGCCGGCCAGCAGCGCATTGGCCAGCAATTGACCTTGCTTGGTGACGAGCCGCCCGCGCATGCCAACTTTGCCGTCCTCCCCGAAGATCGAACCTTGGATCGCGATCTCCAGGGTCGAGCCGTCATTGCGGATGCAAGACAAGTTCTCGGTGCGGATGTAGGCGCGTTCGCTGCTGATGTCGCCATACCCGGCGCCGATCACGAAGCACTCACGCACCTGGCCGCGGTAGCGGTTCGGCAGCACCGCGCTGTCGACCAGTCGCAATAACACCGGATGCGGATTGGTCTGTGACTGCCCGCCGGTGGGCGCATCGAGCCCGCCCAGAAGCACCGCGCGGGTAAAGCTCACGGGCAAGTAGTTATCAATGCTCTTGCCCTTGGCGGCGTCATCAGACTTCGGCACCGGCCCACCAGTCGCATTGGGGGCGCCTGCGGCCGGTTTGGAAGGCTCGTTCAGCGTCACGCGCACGAGCCCTATCGGCGGCGCTTCGTACATCGAGGGCGCTCCCGGCGGTACGCCCGCGAGCTGCGGGTTTTGCCGCGCGGAAGGCGGAGGTGGCGGCAAATTGGCGCTCGATGGGGACACAGCGAGCGCTCCGTTCGGCGGGTAGGCCGGGCTCGTGCCAGCGGGGGCTACAGAGGACTGCGGCGCTCTGGCGAGATCCTGTCTCAGCGCGTCGAACCGGTTGAGAATTTCCTGATTGAATCGCTCCTGGTTGGCCATTTGGCTGCGCGCTTGATCGCGGTCCTGCTTCAATTGCGCGACATCCTTCCCGGCGTCGCCGATCCACTTTTCTCGCGGGTCGAGCTGCGCGCCGGGCGCCATCACGCCGACATGGGTGACCTTGCGTTGCCCCGGCGAAGCGTTCACCTGAGCCCCGGGGTTCTTCGGCGTGTCGGTAATGGAGAACACCGCCCACAGCACCCCGAACAGCAGAAGCGCAATGCCACCCAGGGTGAGGAACTGGCGTTGCTTGGGCGTCAGCTTATCGAGGAGATGCGTGTCTTGATCGGCCATGATCAGTTCCTCTGGCGCAGCACAAACACGTTGGTGCTCTCGCCTGGCCGCAGGTTATGGCTCTCGATCGAGACGCCGAGTACGTCGCCTTGCTCGCGATCGAATTCCTGCTCGGCGAGCATCATCGGCTCGTTGCTGATATTGGTGAGCAGGTATTTCTCGCCAATCAAGCCTCGGCTTTCGTAGCGGCGCAGCATCGTGAAGCGAGTTTCGGTCCAGAGCTGCACCGGACGGTTGACTTCCTCCACCAGCACATCGGCGCCCACGCGGTCGCTCGCCATCGCGGTAAGCATCTGCTTGAGGGAGCGGACATGACTCGGGGACGTTCCGCCGGAGTGCTCGAGACGGGCCGCCTGCTGCAACACGCGATCCTTGAGGACGATCGTGTCGGCCGGCATGTCCACGCGCTTGAGGATGAGCGTGTAGGTCGACTTGGCGGTAGAGATGAAGAGGTTGACGGGTTTGGCCCCGGCAGACACCGGCTTGACATAGATCTCGCCCTTGTCCTTGTCGCACTCAAGAAAGATCTCTCCCGCCGGATTGATCGCCGCGAGGGACGGTCCCGTGTCTCGATTGACGGCAGCCGCACCGCCGCAATTGCTCGAATGGATGTTGCCAAACACCTCGGTGATGTTGGCACCATCGACTTTGATGCGGGTGGCTTCCTTCAAGGCGATGGAGGCCTCGACGGAGACCCCGTCGCGCGCCTCGATCGTTTGCAGCGCGAGGGCGGGTGTGACGCTACTCAGCAGCGCCGACGCTAGCAGTGGCTGCAGAAACCTTGGTCGCAGATTCGCCATTGCCAATCTCCCTGAAATTCCTGATTTGCACGCGATTGCCTTTGAACTCGAATTCGGCAACGTATTCCTTGTCGATGTCGGAGGTGCGCGCTCCGTTGATGAAGGTCGCGAGCCGTCCCTTGAGCGTGACATTCATCGCCTCTTCGTTCGGTAAGAGTTGCGCGACGGAGAACTGGGTGGTCGCATTGAGGCGGCGCAATCGGTCCGCTTCGAGGTCCTGGCGCGTTTGCAGTGCGCCATAGACATCGGGCGAGACGTACTGCAGTAGCATCGTTTTCTTCCAGTCGATCGACTGCGGCGAAACATCGAGCGTGAGATAGGCGATGAAGCTCCCCATCTGCTCAAGATAAGAGCTGCTCACTCGGTCTTTGCTCACCCAGAACGTCTTGTCGATGGAAGGTGGCGTGACGATGACCCGATCGCGTCCGATCATGTTGAACATGAGGACCAGAGAAGAGAGCAGGCAGGCGCCCATGAGCGCGAGAGCCGCGCCCTGAAACCGGACGGTCGACCGCATGAGCTTCAGGTCCTGCATCAGCGTGTTAGGGTTCATCCGACCATTCTCCGAACGTGTGACGGGGGAGTTGCTTTCATCCGGGTAAAGAATTCGGGCAGATGCCAGTAGGTCCAATGCCAGGCAAACGCAGGGTGCTTGTCGGCCCTGATCTTGGAGACCATCCGGCTCAGGAGCACCCCGACGATCGCCCCTCCGATCATGCCTTTCATGCCCTGATTGGCCATGAACCCGAGGAAGAAGCAGAACAGGAACGGCACCGCGACGTCGAGGTCCCACCAGCCGATCTTCCACTGATCGTCCAGGCGCCGCGGAATATAGGTTTTGGCTTCCACCGGCTTCTTCCCCGGGTTGGGTTATGGGCTGACCGCCCTACACCATCGGGAGAACTGCGCCCATGATGGCGCCGGCGATGACCAGGCCCACGGCCGCGAAGATCGCGAGGCCCAGGTAGAACAGCACCGGGCCAAAGTTGCGCAGGCCCGCGAGGCTCACCAGCGCCACCACGAAACCGATAAACCCGATGAGGGCTTTGACGCCAGGGGCTAGCGTCGCCAATTGGGCCAGCGCTGCAGTAAGCGGACCGGCGATACCGGCGAAGGCGACCAGGTCGAGCGCGTAGGTGGTGGCCGTCGTCAACGACAGCCCCACCCCGCAGATCAGCGCCGTCATCGGCCACAGCGCCTTCTTCGGTACCGCAAAAACACTTGGAGTTGCTTGCAAGGTGTGCATCGATCTCTCCATCAATAGAGTTGAACGGGGAATTAGAGGCGGCGCTTCATCTCTTCCACCGCCCTCTTCACGATGTGCGCAGGCGACATTTCGTCTAACGTCAGCAGCACGCTGGCATCGCCGAGGTAGCGAAGGTCGAGATGCGGATCGATCGTGGATGCTTGGATGCTTTGCAGACGCAGAAACGTCTCGTCCCGAACAAGAATGGCTCTCCAGCCGGGCAGTCGCGTCTTGCGTTCCTGTTTGGATGCAGGGGATGCGAGGGATGCGGGTGCGTCAAAACCGGTCATGGCCTTCACTCCGTAGACTAAGTTGCAGGCGCTGCTTGAACTCGATCTCGACGCGGCGATTCGCCGCGCGCCCTTCTTCGGTGTCGTTTCCGGCGAGATAGCAGCAGAGGCCCTTGAAGCTCACACGGATGAGGGTGTGCTCTTGGAGTTTCTGTTGATGAAGATAGTCACGCACGGCGAGGGCGCGGCTACGCGCGAGCACCTCGTTAAGTTGAGCGCCACCCAATTCGTCTGTGCGGCCACGTATTTCGATCGTTTCCGCGGTCCTTGCCTCGGGCGCTACTGCATCGAGCGTCTTGCGCGCGACGGGGGTGAGCATTGCCGCGCCGGACGCAAAGGTAATCATCACGGTCTTGTGGCGAGGCTCGACCGGTGGCTTGCTCAATTCAACTTGGACCAACGTCGCCAGGGGCTTGAGCGCGGGTGCGACGATTGTGGGTAGTTCGGCCGGCATTACTACGGCGTCGGTGTTCGATCTTTGTGTGGTGCTCGCGAGGGTTTTGCTAGTCGGCTTAGGGCAAGCGTCTTCGACACAGACCTGGAAGGGCGCGCTGTTGCCATACTGAAGCTGTGCGATCGCCAGACGGACCAGCCCCGGTCGGTTTGGCAGTTGTGCGAGGGGTTCCTTGGGGCGATCGACACTAAGCGCAGCGCAGCCAGCGAGCAGCAATGGAGAGACTGCGATCGTCGCAACAGCGAGCCGCAGCAAATGATGCGCACGACTCATGGCGCCACCCGCACGGCAAGGATCGGAACGTAAACGGTTTCTGCACCTTTGGCCCGAGCAGCGATTCGGGATGCAGGCGCCGGTTGGAGGGCAGTGGGTAGATGGCGGTAGACCAGCCACGCGTACTTGGCACGCGCAGCTCGACAGTCCTTGCCTCGCAGCTGCGTGCAGGCAGCGTTGTAGGCGCCCACACCTTCCCAGCTCACCCCATGACGCGAGAACTCATTCGCAAGGAGCCATGCACCGACATGGATGTTGGTGCATGGATCGTAGAGATCCGCTTCGTTGATGCCGTGTCGAGCGAGCCTCGGGAGGTGAGAACTGTTGATTTGCATGAGGCCGATGTCGTAACTGCCGGTGTCCTTGCGATGCGAGTTGTTGACCGCAGCTGGATTGAGGCTCGATTCGACCCGGGCCATCGCATAGAGGAGCTGCGGCGAGACGCTGTAGCGCTGAGCCGCTTCCTCCCAGCACGCAGAAGCAAGGCTGGGTGCAAGGCACAGCGCAAAGATGGTAGTTGCTGCAATACGTCGCATGGCTCACCACAAACACGAAACTGGAGACTCACCGCGACCGAGACACTCGGACGCCGACGAGGGAAGGCCGCTACTGCGGTCAAGGTCGGTCGGGTAAGCCCTGGCGACGAGGTTTGCTTAGGGCGGGGTGTACCACTGGGTACGTCGCACCATGCGAGAGCGTTACGCTAACGCACGGCATCAACCGGCGGCGCGCAAAGGCTCCTTTCTGCCGGCGCGCTCAGCGGTATTCTTACGAGCCTGATCGAAGATGCGCCGCTGGGCATCGCCGGCGAGCCTTACGAGTGCGACACAAGCCGTCGTAAACTGATCGAGCTGAAACTGTGGATAGGGATGCTTGTTTCCTCGAGAGCGCTGCAGGCCCAAGAGCAGGTTGTATTGCGCCTTCCACATCGCTTCACGGCGGCGGGTCGTGTCGGGATTGCGCAACACCAGCTCAGAGCGAAGGTAGGCGAAGATCAGTTCCGCCGCATTGTCGTCGCGGAACACGAGCGAGACACACGCGCTGATCAGGTCCGGAAAGCGAAACTTCGGCGCCGTGTTGTCGGCGCTATCGTAGAGGGAACGCAAAAAATGGTACTCGACGGTCCAGACGTAGGTATCGATGGTGTCCTCTGGGCGCTTCGCGTCGACTGGACGCGCCAGCGCACATTCTCTTGATGCTATCGTCGTGGAATACATGGCTGCTTCGTTACCTTCTGTTGGCCGGACGGTTCCAGTGAACGCAAGCAAGTGAAGTTGAGACTGGAGTTGAGCGTAGCGTGTGGTCGCGGAAAAAGCGCCCCATAATTCGGCTGTTTTGGGCGGGCTTTCGGCATCAGCTACAGCCGCCACCGAGAGCTTGGTGGGCGACTCTAGGCCGTCCGATCGTGCGCGGGCCCTGACTTTGGACATAGTGCCGAGCTACACCGCCCGCGACGCCTTCAACGACTCCGCGTCCTCGCATGGAACGTTGCTTCGCGCTATCGCGGCGGTTCGCACGCTGTGGCAACATGCGGAATGATCAATCGAGCCAGACCGCAAATCCCTCCGCCGGCCATTCCACTCGCTGAGGCGCTGGCAACGTTGGACGGTTGGCTTGACCGTCTGCAGAAGGTCGGAATGATGGCGATCGGCGGCAGTGGCTCGCCTTTACATACGCTCGATTTCATCGTGATGGCTGCGGTGAAGCGTTCGCTAAGCCTTGCAAGCGGGATGAGTACCATGATCCGAGCCCAGAACATGGTCTGCTCCAGAGCGCTGCTTCGGATGCATCTGGACACAGTGTCCCGCTTCTTGGCCTACACCTACGTCGACGACCCGGAGAAAGTAGCGAGCGCTGTCACAGGCGGTACCCAGCTCAAGAAGTTCAAGTCCATCGAAGGCAAGCCCCTGACCGACTTCTATCTCATCGAGCGCATGTCGAAGGATCACCCGTGGGTGGAGACCGTGTATGAGCACACTTCGGCGTATGTGCATTTCTCCGAGAAGCAGTTCTTCGACTCGATCCATACCCTGGGTACTGACGAAGAGCGCACGATGGGGCTGCAGATCAGCCACATCGATAGCAAGTATCCCGAGTTCAGTTGGTCCGAAGTCGCATCGTTCTTCAACAAACTGACCGAAATCCTGATTGCTGTGCTCAGTGCTTATGCGGTGGGAAAGCACGCGTCATGGTCCACCCCCAAATAGCTGCTTTTAGACTGAGAGATAACGCAAGCGCATGAGAGGAGGAAGGTCCGGTGCGTAATGGCGGAAGCGGATTTGAGTACGGTCATCACTTTGCCACCGAGTAACCGTGCGTCTTTACTACATGACCTCGCTAAGGACCGCGGAGGAGCATATTCTTCCAGAGTGGCGCATGAAGCTTTCCACATTTGACAAGGTAAATGACCCGTTTGAGCTACTCGCCGCCGACCAAGGGGACAGACTCCAGCGACGAATCCTCAAGGCGCTCCGCGACCACTGGACCAAGCGTTTGGGTATGATCTCCTTTTCAACGAGCTGGACGAGCCCGCTAATGTGGGCGCACTACGCCGAAAGCCACACTGGAGTCTGCCTCGGTATCGACGTTGTCGACGAGGATAGGGTTTGTGCCATCGTCTATGAACCGGAGCGGCTCACAGGCCTTTTCGATGCCACCCAGCCAAACGCGGGCGCCAACCACGAGACCCTGATCAAGGTGCTCACCACAAAATATAAGCAGTGGGAATACGAGGATGAACGGAGGATTTTTGCCAACCTCGACGAGCGCGACCCAGTAACAGGGAACTATTACGTTGACTTCGGGCCGACGCTTCTGCTGCGTGAGGTGATCGTGGGAGCGCGTTGCCCACGGCCAGTAGGAAGTTTCGCGAAGCTTGTGAAGACCAGCGGCAAGGTGCTGAAGCCTGTGACAATCCTAAAGGCTAGACCGGCATTTCAGACGTTTACGATGGTGCGCCAGAAACTAGTCACGCCGCTCACGGTTCCCCCATCCCGACACTAGCGGGCTGCGCGGATCCCAACGTTCCGTCGCGTCCGGCATCGCCTTGACTCAGCACCGCTTTCCCAACGTATGGTCGACGGGCCGCTCGTGGCCGTGTTCTGCCCTGGTTGGATAAATTGGAACCGACTTGATCACACACTGACTATTAAATCAAGTGCGGCGGCGAATTCATTGACTGCACAAATCAGGCGCAGCCGCTCCGGCCGCAACGGCAACCGCCTATGACAACGCCGACGCATTGCATTCACAGTTGCGACAGGGCATGGAGGCGACACGCCACAGCAGCGAGCTTCGGCAGCCACAGATCACATGGCGTCCGTCAATCCTTATGCAGGCTCTTCGAAACACTCCTAAGTTTATGCGCGGATTGCACTTAGCCACGATGATGATAGTTGGCGACGGCGAGACTGCCGAAGATACCGACGCCGGCGGGTACGAGTGCGAGCAGAAGCGGGTGTACGGTGACGGGCAGGACAAAGGCAACGACCGTGCCGCAGATAATTAAGATCACGAGGCTCGCGTGCAGCGCGAACAGTTCCGGGTTGTGCTGCAGAAACTCCTTGCTCTTGACGATGCGGCGAATGAAGCCGTCCAGGAAAGCGGCGAAGACGAAGACGGAAAGGTAGGGAAGCCACTCGACGAAGGCGGAAAAGCGGTAGGTCGCCAGCGCGAAAAGCGCCCCGATCGATTTGAAATATTGGTTGTTGAAGAGACGTGTGCTCATCTGCGACAACTGGGATGCGGATGCGGAGTCGACGTGGCTGCGCGACTCAGGGGTGGCGAGGGTGTCGGGGATGGGGCTTGTCTGCTTCGCGTCGGCGTGAAGCTCGAGCATGCGCGACAGGATACGCAGTGCATGCTCCTCACCCCAAAAGGCCCTGTCGCGCTCGTACTCGACGCTCAATTGCGTGATGAAGCGCTCGGGTGGGTGCGCGGAGGGCAGGTACAGAACAAGGATCAGGAGCAGGACGAGGGAGCTGGTCCAGACGACGCGGATGATCATTTGCACGCTCCTTGGTAGGCGGTGGCGCTTGTACGACCTAGTCGTGCTTGAGAATTGGAAAGCGCCCCTTGATGAGTCGGCCACCCGACACGGAAGCGAAATACTGGAGGTTCGGTAGCTTGCCGAGGATGTCAGAAGGAACAGTCTCTTCCAAGCTCTCGGTCACTTGCGCCGTGTGCACTGACGTGAAATCACCGAGGTGGGAATCGGCCGCGGTGTTGAGCCCGAAGCGCATTGTGTGAATCGCGGTCTTGCCGAAGGTCTCGACGATGAAGTCTTGTGTTGGCCGGTCCTTGGAGCGCAGCGCAATCAAATTGTTGAGGTTGCCGAGCGCCATGCGCGCGGCCTCCTCGCTACCGAGACGTCGCGCGAGGTCGGCGAGCGTTTGCATGGCGCAGGTGGTGTAGATGCCGCCTTCGGCACCCTTATTGAGGATCTCAATAAGCGGCTGGTTGATGACGTTCGAAATCTCATCCACGAAGAGCGCGATGCGCCGATCGCCACCGACGTTGTAGCGGATACCGGCAAGGGCCGCGAGATCTGCCAAGAAGATTGCGCCAATGGCCGAGGCAACGGCAGGGTCGGGCAAGGAATCAAGCGATATGTAGAGCACGTGACCACCACGAACACACTTCTCGAGGTTGATGATGGGACGCTTGTCATTCGCATCGAAGGCATCGGGCGATAGCGACCGACCGAGATCGCCTGAGGTCAGCATCGACAGAATCGGCAATAGGTTCGCGGTAATCTTCTGATAGTGCTCACGGTTGTGGCGGAAGGTGCGGACCTGGGCGTCGATGACCTTGGTGTGCTGCGGCAGCGTCACGTGGTGTTCGTAGAACGCGACGTAGGCGAGGAGTTCGGGTGTTGCACGCTCGGACGGGCGCTTCAGGTCGCCACGCTTGGCGTCCTGCAGCAGCTTCTTCATCTCAGGCAGCTCGCGCCAATCGCTGCCCAGCGTCACGTCGAAGAAGCGACGCAACGAGGTCTCTAGGACCGGCTCGATGCCGCCCTCGATGTAACGGGCGAGCTTCATCAGGTTAGGACGATCCTCCAGTTCCACCAATCCCTGGACGACGACGTTGACGGCGTCCCAGCCGAAGGCGGAGAAGGCGCCGGCCGTGTCGGGCGGCATGATGGATTGGATGCGGGATGCGAGCTCGGTGGGCTTTTGCCAGTTGAACATTGGATCGAGTCGCACTCCCCGCTCCGGGAACGCCGGATGGAACTCGAGGAAAGTGTCGGGCTCGCGAGCATCCGCGCAGGCACCGACGACGGCACGCTTGAGACGCTTGGAGTTTTTGGGATCGAGGATGATGACGACGTCGCCGCGATAGACGGCCTGGGAAATCAAGACCGAGAGTGCGACGCCCTTGCCGGACTGCGTGGTACCGGCAATGCACGTTCCGCCTTCGAAGTTCACAAGCGGGCGATAAAGCGAGCGCTCTTTGGCTTCGACGCCGTGGATATAAGCGAGCCCAATCTCATCGTCGGGCTGCGGATGGACCTCGTGACCCAGCGATCGAAGCAACCAGGGGGACACCACAAAGTCGCGAACGTTGACCTTGGCCAGCTCGTAAAGCCTCTGGGAATGCACCGGCTGCCATTCAAAGCCGAAGCCGAGGAAGACTTGCTTTGGATCAGCACAGAGCTTGCGCAGCGCGCTGGGGGTAATGAATGCCATGGCTCTCCCACAGAGCGACGCACGTACGGTCAATATGCCGAGCGCCTGTCCACAGCGACGAAACGCCAGCATCAAGCAAAAAAGCGCGAGGCCAGCGGTAAGCGGCCACGGCACGACAGAGCGCACCACGGCGAAGACAAAGAACACGAAAGCGAATGCCCACGCGAGCCCGGCGTAAGCCTCGTAGGCTCGCCGCCAGGGCATCTCATACTTACGGAGCAGCATTGGCGCCTCCTTCGGTGGGAGTGTCCTGAAAATCCGCGGTATCGAATCCTTCGATGAAGCGCGGATGGATGACGATGCCTGCGCTTTCCTCGCCACCAAAGTTCCGCATCACGGGCGTCGTCTTGGCAGAGGAGGAAGACACGAGCATCGAGGCGTCGGCGAGCGCGCGGATCGCCAACGCTGGCTCAATCGCTCTGCGCTCAAACGCTGCCAGCGGGACGAAAAGGCCGGTCGGAGTCGGCCCGCATACGGCGTCTACGCCATCGCGGTTGAAGCTGTCGACAATATCGCCGAGTGCCGCACGTAGAAAAGCATCGAGCCGTAGCGGAGCAGTGAGCGAGAAAGTGGGACGACGCGGACTAAGGCCCGCGCCGATGGGACCGGCAGGCGAGGACGATGCTACCGACAACTCAAGTTGGTCGCCGGCCCCCGACTCGGGCGGTTGCTGCGCCGCAGGCACCGAAGTGGAGTGACGTTGCAGTGGAGCGTCGGGAGCGGCCGGCGAGGTGAGCGGTAGCTCAATGGTTCTGCCGGCGTGGACGGAGGGGGCCGTTGCTGACGTTGGCGCGGCAGCCGACCTCGGCTGAGGCTTGACCAGCACATACGGCAGCGGCTCCGGCGGATGATCCATCGCGGCGAGGAGAATACTCGGCGACGCGAGCCGGACCGCCTCGATCGCTTTGTCGCAATGCGGCGGGAAGATATGCCAAGTCGTTTGCGTGTCACTGCTGGGCTCGACGACGCCAGCGTCAATGAAAATTTCGAGGAGCGTCTCGGGCGCTTTAGGGATGCCCGGAAGCTGATCGGCTTCGAGGAGCTTGCGCACGTCGTTGGCGGCGTTCGGCCAGACGATGTAGAGGCCGTCCTCACCGTACCAGACGCGCGACTTTTCAGCATTCGGCGTCCATAGGACATTCGATACGACCAGACGGCGTAGAGCGTCAACGAGATAGCGCTCGAGATGAGAACCAAGCCGCGGCTTGCCGTAGCGCTCAGCGCTCGATTGCAGATCGCGGTCTATGACCAAGGCCGCTGCACGCCGCACGAGGTCCTCGAGGATGTTGTGCTCGCGATAGATCGGCATCCCGCTGACGCAAGCCATCAGGTGCGGAACCACGACCGAGTTGCCCTGCGCGAGGTAATGCAGCGTCTCCGGGGCGATGATCTGCGGAAGCGCAAATACGCCGAGCGAGCGGGTCTCCTGGGCGTGCGGGATCCAGCGCAGAAAGAAACGCGACGCGCGCTGCGCATGCAACCAGTCGTTCAACGGGCCCAAATAGGCGGGCCACTCGTTGCCCTTCGCGTCGATGACGATGACACGGTTCAAGGTGCGATGCAGCTCGCTGCAGAGTCCCGCGATGAACGTCGCATGCCGCCAGCGCGGTTCGAGTTGGCGGCGGTGACTGATTGTGGAGCGGCCAGAAAAGATCTGGCCGTCGGTGGCCTGCAACGCGTAGAACGCGATTTCCAAGCCCATGCGCAACAGTCCGCCCGGCAAGCTAAAGTGATTGTCGGGGGTGGCGGGAAGCAGATGTACGTATTCGGCGTAACGGCGAATCGGAGAGAAGAGATCGGTATTGAACGTGTTGCGATCGGAGCCATAGGAAAGTTTGATGCGACGAATCAGGTCGTCCTGGGCGGCAAGCACGTCGTCGATGGACCGCACCGGAATGCCCGGATCGACGGGGGGGTACGCGAATACGCCAGTGGGGTCGGCGGCGCTGTTCGTGTGGTCGGCGCGTGAATTTTCGGTACCCGGAACGCCTGACCGGCGAAGCCCGCCGAGGAAGCTCTTGAGAGCGCGCATGATCGCAGGGAAAAGTAGTAGGCCATGCGATTCTCGGTGGGGCCAGCTGCCAACGTCCAGCCGGAATGACCGGCTTTTCACGGGGCTTTCGGCATCAGCCCGGATGTTTTTGGTTGGACCCCGTTGACACCGGATTGTGTGCGTGCGTAGAGTTCCCATCACGCAGCAGCTGGCCCTGCAAGCATTCGGCAAGCCTCAGATATCACCTGCGCTTTGCGCGCGCGCTCGACGGCACGCACCCTTCGTGTCCCGCCGTTTGTCTAGTCCGACCGAGAGTCCTTTGGAGGCGAGGAATCGTCTCAGCGCGTCTCGCGTCAACAGGATTCTTTGGCGGTAGCTGGCAGCCCGCCCAAGCGGCTTACGCCGTCGCAGTTCCAAGCCAGCCACACCTAGCGCCGGTTCCTTCCGGCATTTGAAACGACCCCGCGGGGCTTTGCGTCCCCGCCTTGGGGTGCGCATTGCCTCCGCTTTTTCATTTCGGGAGGCAATGATGTTGAACACGAGTTCCTGTATCGGGCCGCTCCCAACCGCTTTCGCTCAAGCAGTTCGGGCGCAAGCAATAGGACGTCAGCCGGTCCTCTTCGAGGATCTGGCTCCGGAAGCTAAAACCGCCGCCCTGCAGTATGTCTTCGACGATGAAGCGCCTGTGGAGTGGTCGGAAGAAGATGTGGTGTTGCTTCACTGGCGCTTGCTCCAGCAGCTTGCCGATCTCGGTGATCCCAACACACCACTGGACGAAAAGATCGACACGCTGCGCTGGGTCTTCACCGATCCAAAGTGCGAGCGTCAGCCGTTTTCGTTCGTCAACTGCCTGAGAGTCGTGGCATTAAGCCCGCTGTCTCCGGTGCCTTACATGGGCCCGATCGACGCGGAATCGATCCGCGATTGGATCAGGCACCACGTCCGTGAGTGGCTTACCACCACGATCGCTCGCTACCCGTCCTGGGCGGCGGAAGCCGTCCTCGAGAACCCGTGCTGGATCGAAAGCCGACTGGCCAAGAACCCACAGTGGATCAACGAGGAGATCAAGAAGCACACCGTGCAGGGCGACCTGTTCGTGTGAATTTTCTGGGCGGGCTTTCGCTCGTTCAATTTCAAGGAGTAGGTCATGTCCACAGCCAAGATAGTGCTTGTCTTGCTCTTTCTGTTTATCGCGTTCGGCATCGTGGGCCGCATGGACTACGAAGATGCGCAGCGCATGGCGCGCGCCAATGGCAAAGAGGGAATTCGGCTTCTCTGCGTGCATTTCCCGATGGACCTTTCCGGTGAACGCGGGCCTTACATGTCTAAGCGGGGCACTGCGCTTCTGGTCACCGTCGCCCCGACGGCCGATGCCGGGGCGTCCCCACCGGCGGTTTTCCGCTGTGTGGTCATCGATGAGTGAGGAGATCGGCATGCACGGAGAAATCGTTGATCGGTGTCCGGCTTTGGGCGGACTCACCCAAGTGTGCACGCCTGCGGACATCGAGTATCTCGTGAAGGAAAGCGAAGTCGTCACCGGCAACCCTGGGCGCAAGTTTGTGATCTACGGTGCCGACCGGCTTATCTACCGGATCGCGTGGCATCCCAACGGCTATCACGTCGAGCATCTCGATGAGAGTGACAACCCGAAAGGCACGATGTACCTGCTGCCGGCGCAATTCAGCGCGCATGGCTTAGGCAAGGCGGTCTCTCGTGGCCAGCTCTTTACGCCGACGTTGCCGCGCTGAAGGAACTTGACATCAATCGCAAGCGAGGTGTCGCTGCGCTTGCGGTGATGTTCTTGAGGGAGGAAGCCGCGCGCTTCCTTTCCCGAGCATTCGCGCTCGCGATGGCTCTGTAAAGAATTGCCCCGCAGGTAGCTGACATACCGCAAGAGCGCTAGCCGCGCGAGCTTGAAAGTCAGCCCTTAAAGGTTTTCGCCCAGAGGCGAACCCTGAATGCGCCAGTGGAGAACAGGCGTTTCTCAGGAAGCCAGCAAGCGTGCATGGACACACGATGGAATCGATCCTCTTGGATCGGCGCCGACGTGCCTTTGTCTTCTCGCCGCGAGTCTTGCGCGATTCGCGTCAAGCCTCGTCTATCCGCCCATTCGAGTGCATCCGAGCCGAGCGAGCAGTGTCTCGTCAGGCCTTGCTTCGTGGGAAATTTAACAATGGAGTGGCCCCATGAAACCCAATGATCTACGTGAATCAGCAACCCTCGTCGCTGCAACCCTGCCGCCGCAGACGATTTCTGACGATGTCCTTATGGAGAAGTATGCGAAAGCCGGGGAGGCCAGCATCGAAGATGTCAGGCGTCGGGTGGCCAACGCGCTCGCGCTGGTCGAACGACCGGACTCGCGCGAACAATGGGCGCAAGCCTTCTATCGCGCCCAGGTGGACGGCTTCATCCCCGGCGGCCGCATCAATGCCGCCGCCGGAACGAACCTCAAGTCCACCTTGATCAACTGCTTCGTACAGCCGGTCGGTGACAGCATTTCCGGTGTCGACGGAGAAGTTGGCATCTATGACGCCCTTAACCAAGCCGCGGAAACGATGCGGCGCGGTGGGGGCGTCGGCTACGACTTCTCCCGCATTCGGCCCAAGGGCGCGCGGGTGAAAGGTACGGAGAGCCGCGCCAGCGGCCCCCTGTCTTACATGAAGGTTTTCGACCAGTCGTGCGAGACCGTCGAATCCGCCGGCGCACGCCGCGGCGCACAGATGGCCGTGCTTCGCTGCGACCACCCGGATGTGGAGGAATTCATCCACGCCAAGCGCGAAGGTGGGCTCAGTAACTTCAACATGAGCGTGGCGATCACCGATCGCTTCATGGCCGCGCTCCTGGACAAAGCTGATTGGGATCTCGTCCACGCTGCCGAGCCAAGCCGGGAGCTTCTGGCTTCTGGCATGAATCGCCGGGAGGACGGGCTATGGCTCTACCGCACGATGCCCGCTGCCGAACTATGGCAACAGATCATGCAGAGCACCTACGATCACGCCGAGCCTGGAGTGTTGTTCATCGACGCGATCAACCGTGACAACAACCTGCAGTATTGCGAGGTCATTGAAGCCAGCAATCCCTGTGGCGAGCAAATACTTCCCGCCTACGGGTGCTGTGACCTTGGCAGCCTCAACCTTACGAAATTCGTGCACGATCCGTTCACGACCGGCGCCTGCTTTGACCTCAAGGCCATGGCTCGCGTTGTGGCGGTGGCCGTGCGCATGTTAGACAACGTGCTCGATGCGACGGAATGGCCCCTGCCGCGACAAGAGTGGGAGGCGCAAGCGAAGCGTCGTATCGGCCTGGGCGTTACCGGTCTGGGCGATGCGTTGATCATGGTCGGAGTGCGCTATGACTCCGAGGCGGGGCGTCACACCGCGGCAGCACTCGCGCGGTTGATCCGGGACGCCGCGTACCAGGCATCGGTTGAGTTGGCGCGCGAGAAGGGTGCATTTCCGCTCTTCGACGCCGACAAGTACTTGGCTGCGCCGTCGTTTGCGTCGCGCCTGCCTTCCCAACTAAAGCAAGCGATCCGCGTGCATGGTGTACGCAACAGCCACCTTCTGGCGATTGCTCCCACCGGCACGATTTCTCTCGCCTTCGCCGACAACGCTTCGAATGGCATTGAACCGCCATTCAGCTGGTGCTACACCCGCAAGAAGCGCATGCCCGACGACACGAAGAGAGAATACGTGGTCGAAGATCACGCCTATCGGTTGTACAAGCACATGCGCGAAATCGACGCCACGGTGGAGATGATCGCGTTCAACGAAGCCGAAGCACAGCGACACGGGCCCGGCAAAGTGTTCGAAGTCAACGGGAAGCGCAAAGCCATGCTCCCTGCGTGCTTTGTGACAGCGCTCGAAATGCAGGCGCTGGATCACATGCGAATGAGTGCGGCGATCCAGCCGTACATCGATGCCGCCATTTCCAAGACGGTGAACGTTCCTGAGCACTATCCGTTTGCGGAGTTCAAGGACCTCTACACCGAGGCATGGATCCATGGTTTGAAGGGAATCACGACCTACCGGCCCAACGCTGTTATTGGTTCCGTGCTGGAGGTGAAGTCCAAAGCGTCGGCGTTGGTCCCGCAGGATCTTGATCTTGGGCATCCCGACCGCCGCATCCGTCTCGACAAGGCACCCAAGCCTCCGCTCGCAAGTTTGCGCTGGCCAGGGCGTCCCGAGCTGCCCAATGGCAATCCGAGCTGGACCTATTCGGTGCGCCATTCGCTGGGCAATTTCGCGGTCTTTATCGGCCATATCCACAACGACGATAACGGGACGCTCTATCCGTTCGAAGTGTGGGTCAATGGCGGCGAGCAGCCGCGTGGCTTGGGTGCGGTCGCCAAGACGCTGTCGATGGACATGCGTACCCACGACCGTTCATGGCTCGACATGAAGTTGCGTGCGCTGGAGCGGGCAAGCGGTGACGACGCTTTTGCAATGGCCATGCCGCCCGGGGGAGAAAAGCTGACGGTTCCAAGCCTGGTGGCCGGCTTTGCCAAGCTCGTGCGCTACCGTTGTAACGAGCTCTGCACCTTTGCTGATGTTATCGGTGCGCCGACCCCCGTGGTGGACGCATTGATCGGTAAGAAAGAGCCGAAGGCAGGTGTGGACGGCACCATGAGCTGGACGGTTGACATCAAGAATCACGCCACTGGCGATGACTTCTGTTTGTTCCTAAAGGAACTCGTCATGCCCGATGGTCAACGGCGGCCGTACAGCATGTGGCTGGCGGGCGAGTATCCGCGCGTGTTCGATGGCTTGTGCAAAGCGTTGAGCCTCGATATGTGGGTGCTCGATTGCGCCTGGATCGGGATGAAGCTACGCAAGCTCCTCAGTTACTCCGAGAGCAATGGCTCGTTCCTGGCCCGCATCCCTGGATTTGAGAAGTCGCAAACGTGGCCGTCCACCATCGCGTATGTGGCGCAGTTGATGATTCACCGCTATGCGATGCTCGGCATCCTTACCGAGCAGGGCCATCCACTCACGAACGTGGGGATACTCGATGTGCCCGCCGCCGAAGGTCGATCCACTGGCGAACGCAAGCCCCTGGCCGGCAAGAAGTGTCCGGAGTGTGGGAACAAGACGCTGATCCGCAAGGATGGCTGCGCCTTCTGCACCTCCTGCGGCCATGTCGGCGCCTGCGGCTGATTTTGCACCGTGTGGGGCAGGGTGCAGGCCGATTCTGCCCTCACGGTGTCATCCAAACGGAGACCAACATGGACAAACAAGAGTTTGAAGCGCGTCTGCAGGAACTCAAGACGCGTGCCCACGGCCGGTGGACCGAGATTCTTCGTACACTGGGTGTGGGCGAGAAGATTCTCAACAAGCGCAACCAACCTTGCCCCATGTGCGGCGGGACCGACCGGTTCCAGTACACCGACAAGTTTGGCGAAGGAAACTACCACTGCCGCGGCTGTGGCGCCGGCGGCGGCTTAAAGCTGCTGCAGGGCTATCACGGCTGGGATTTCGGTACGACCTTCAAGCGCGTCGAGGAGTGTGTCGGAAGCGTGTCGGCGTGGCCGCGTCCCAGGCCTAGCGAGCCTTCTGCCGAAAGGATGAAGAAACTGGCGAAGCGTCTATGGGAGCAGGCCAAGCCGATCAGCGCGGGTGATGAAGTCGATCGCTACCTTTGCGGCCGCGGCTTGCAACTCTCGGACTATCCCAAAACCCTGCGCTGCCATCCGACCCTCGGGTACTACGAGAAGGACGCATCGGGCAGGTCCAAGAAGGTCTGCGAATACCCGGCCATGCTGGCCTGTATTCAGAAAGCCGATGGGCATGCCGTGACGCTGCATCGGACCTACCTCAAGGACGGCAAGAAAGCGCTGGGTCGCGAATCGAAGAAGGTCCTCTCCGCCGGCATCAACGGCGCTGCGGTGCGCCTCTTCGAGCCACTCGATTGCCTGGCAATTACCGAGGGCGTCGAGACCGCGCTGGCGATCCACCTCAGCACCGCGCAGCCGGTTTGGGCAGCGTTGAGCGCTGGGAATATGGAGAAGCTGTGGGTTCCCGACACGGTCCAGCGCATTTCGATCTATGCGGATAACGACGCCAATTCGGAATACAAGGGGCAGAGCTCCGCATTTGTCCTCGCCGGTCGCTTGAAAAGAGAAGCTCGCAAAAGCGGCCGACGTCGCGTCGAAGTCTTCGTCCCGAAGATCGCCGGTGCCGACTGGGCCGACGTCTGGCTCAGCCGTATTCAAGGAAGTGGAATGAAGGCGGCGTAGCGTTCTGGGGTGCGACTGCGGTCGCACCCGCCTTTTCAGCGGAACTTTCACGAGGTTCCGACGACAAGGGTTCTCAACTGGTAGCTGCCACACCAGGTATCGGTTTAGCCGATACGAAGGCAGCCGCAGAAATCACCGCGCGATGCTTGTCGCGCTTTTGCAAGGTGCGGATCCCGTCACGGGACTCGCTTTCATTGACCCCAGCGGGGAGGTGCGATGCCCCGGCTCGGGGCGTGCCGTCCCCGCTTTTCTATTGGAGTTTCCCCATGAAAAGTGGACGTTCTCTCGTCGATCTCGCCCAAGAACTCGAGCGCCAACTCGCGACAAAGAAGGATATGGTCGTTCCTTCGTCGCTCATGCTCTTTCGCACCAGCGAGCAAGGCGTCTCTTCGGTCGACATCGACGAACATACCGGTGTGCACACTTACGGTATTACCGAGCTGGCGCGGCGCCAGTTGGCCGACAAGCTGAAGATCCCGTATGCCTACTTTGAGCGCATGCGCACCGAGCGGCCGCATTTGCTCGATCGCAACGTCAACACGTGGCTGCAGGAAGGCGACCCCGACAAGCGCCTCATTCGTACGCTCGATGGCCACGTCCGTGCCGTACTTTCCGATCGCTACCGGCGACTTGACAATTTCGACTTGGCCGAGAATGTGCTGCCGATCTTGCAGCGCTTACCCGACGCCCGCTTCGAGTCCGTCGAGCTGACTGAGACGCGCATGTACCTCAAGGTCGTCACGCCTAGTGTCCGCTACGAGATCGCCCCCGGCGATGTGGTTCAGGCCGGTGTGGTGATCGCCAATTCGGAGGTAGGGCAGGGCACGCTGTCGGTGCAGCCCTTGGTGTTTCGGCTGGTCTGCAAGAACGGCCTCATCGCCTCGGACCGCACGCTACGCAAGACCCACGTCGGGCGCACTCTCGATTCTGCCGACGAGTCCGTCCTGGTGTTCAAGGATGACACGCTGCGCGCCGACGACACGGCCTTCTTCCTCAAGGTGCGCGATGTGGTCGAAGCGGCCGTCTCCGAAGCAACCTTCCGCCTGATCACGGAGAAGATGCAGAAGACCATGGGCATCAGGCTCACGGGTGATCCATTGAAGAGCGTCGGGGTCTTGGCCGATCGTTACTTGCTTAATGACAGCGAGCGCGCCGGCGTTCTTCGCCACTTGATCACCGGGGGCGATCTTTCCGGTTACGGTCTCGTCAACGCCGTCACCCACTACTCGGAAGAGGTCGAAGACTACGACCGTGCCACCGAGTTCGAGGCGATGGGCGGCAAGCTGATCGAGCTTCCCAGCAAAGAATGGCAGGAGCTCGCCGAAGCTGCCTGACGATTCGTTCTATCCCACGAGGCGCCAGGCCTCGCTTTGCCGTCGTTCGCGACGGCTCTTTTCAGTGCGGCCCGGTGAGGCCGCAGCGAAAAGATGCTTCTCTGCTTTTCGTCCCGAGGCTGTCCCCGGGAGCGCTACAAGAAGAAGCGCGAGTCGTCCACGCTTGCGGCGCCCGAATAGAGCAATGCACATCTTCGTGTCGTCAGAAGCTTTTCTTCAAATTGGAATCGCAATCCTCGAAGGCGTACCCTTTCCCCCTCTAGGCAGGTCGAATTCCCGTTCTTCGGGCACGAAGTCCGCCACGGCCTTGGTCTTGACGCCGGCCGCCTCCAGTCGTTTGCTGATCCGCGATACGCATCCGTGCGGATCCTCGCTCGGTCTCGACCTTAGCCGGTAAACGTGAGCTCCGATCGCTTCGCTTCCAGCGAAGAATCCGACGCGCATCTCGAATCGGTACCTGCAGCCGTGAGTCACCACTCGGGCCTCCAGACGGCGCTTCGTTTGCGTCTGTGCGCGACTGGCGCGAGCAAGCTGATCCAGCCGCTTCTCCTGGTACTGCCACATTCCCGCATACAGGCCCTCATGGAACGAGCCCATCCAAATGGCTTGAACGCGGCAGGGCAATTCCAGGTAGCGCTGGATTGCCTGCGTCGTAAGATCCCGCAGTCGCTTGCACGGTCCATCTTGACCCGCTACCCAGTCTTCGTGTTCAAGGAGCTGCCGCTGCCCCACCAGGAAGCGAAGAAACGCCGTCGAACGTTTGAAGCTCGCGTTCTGCGTGAAGGACGTATGCCACTCACTGCCCCGACTCATCGCAGCCGTGCCAAGATTGATCCCACGCTCTCGCACGATAGACAGTGGCATGGCGTTGAGGTCGTCCAGCCTGAACAACTTTGGCAGCAGCACCATCTGCGCAAGCTCGAGCCTGCCGTCCTTCATGCTGTCGGCGAGATCCTTCAACCCGTGGAGCCCGCTCAGCGCTGATTCGAACTGGCTTTCTGGTACGTTCTCCTCGAACGTCGTGATAATCGGGATGGCGAGCAACAACAGTTCCGCGTGCACCCCGTTGCGGTAGATCACGACCCGTTCACTGGCAGCCTCCACCGCATGTCGCAGGGTCTGGGCGATCCGGCAACTTGGCGCCGCCTCGATTGCTTGATCGATGGTCGCGTCCGCTCGCTTCGTCAGTAACTCGTTGGCGATGCGCGCGAGTGCCGCACTTGCCTCGGCAGCGTCGGGATGATCTGTCAGCACAACGGCGAGCTCGATCATCTCGGCGACGCGCCCATTCGTGATGTCGTGCTGCCCCTTCGTGGCCTTCGTCTTAGGCTTTTTCGATCCGCTCACCTTGTCACTCCCCTCGGTTGGTCTATCCAACTCTCTATGTCCCATGACAAAACTTCGGCGCCGTGGCTCCTCTATGCCTTCTTGGTGAGCATCGCTACGATGGCGACGTAGTCAAGAGAAGTCTGAGGAGATCCTGTTTGCAACGTAACTGAGGCTTTACATATCGAGTTCTTGATTGCTAGCTCTCTTGGTAGAGCACAGAGCGGCCGATTCACCGTGCACGCGGTCTCGGCTGCGTTGCCCGAATGCTGCCAAACTGAGACATGAAATCATCGGTTGCTTTGCACGCTACGCCGCTCCTGTTCCTGTCGCGCGCTTCCGATCGCTTCGCCGCCACATGCTGACTCAGCGTCTACCGCTCAGCGCTCTGACGCGCGCGACCGCTTCAATGCGCGCGCGCATACCCGAACGCTCGCATGTGACCCGTGCATCCGCAATTAGCCGAATGGCCTAGTCGGCGTTATGAGATATCACTTGGTGCTCGACGCCCTATCGTCCGCCCTACTCGGGCCGCGGGATCGCTCCCCTTCTCACCATCGTGGACAAGCTTCTTCATGCTAGTAGCACGTCGTGCAGCGTCCGAGATTCCGAGTCGCTCCCGCTGGTGGCAGGGTATTCAATCTACCGGGCGCACCGCCAGCGTCAATCTATGATTTGTTATAGCCACTTGACCTGACGGCCTCCACGTTCAGGTTCACGGGTGCCATGCAAAGCCCGAAAGACCAAGCACACCGCTTGCTTCCCATGGGGTAGGTGAGGCGTTCGGCGCAAAGCCGACCCGTTTCCTTTGCGCTCCGGATATAACTTGTTATATGCCTATAGCGGACTTGCTCGGCAAGGAGTACGTTGTCCACTCAGCGTCGAGCTTAGTCATCGCGGTAGAACGGGTACACAAGTGATACGGACGATGCACCTGCCGAGCCTCATCTGGTTACCCCAGGAGGAAGCGTGCGCGACCGAACTCGTCACGGAGACGCTGCACCGTGCGCTTGTCGGGACGGTACAAGAGGCGCTCGTGTGGGGGACAACAAGGCTTGGGTTTGATAGCTTCTTGTTCGGGATCGCGGCCAACGACCGAAGGCCTGACGCGGAATCGCGTGCCTACATACTGACAAATCAGGCCGACAAATGGGTCCGCTCTTATGACGAGCATGCCTACGTGGAAGTCGATCCACGCGTCGATCTGGCAGGAGAGCCCGGCTATGCCTTTTGGGAGGCAAGGCACTTCGACATGAATCCACGGCACAAGCTCTTTCTAACCGAAGCAGCGTGCTATGGCATCCAATCCGGTCTTGTGCTCGGCTTGTGCACGCGAGACCCACCTTCCTACGCGATGATGGCCCTAAACTGTGCGGCCCCGGCCCTTGATCACTGGAACGCGGAGCAGCGCTTGCTCATCGCGGGCCAGGCGTTAGTTTTGGGTAAGGTTCTCAGTCGTTCGGTGAGGAAGTTCCTGTACGAGGAAGAACTGCTCTTCCCGCGCCCGCCAATGAAGCTCAATCTTCGGGAGCGAGAAATCCTCACTCGCGCCGCCGCTGGGCAGACGTCGAAGGAAATCGCCGCAGAACTTGGCATCGCTAAGATTACGGTCGACATACACGTAGGCACAATTCTCACCAAGTTGGGCGCATTGAATCGAAACCAGGCGATCGCCAAAGCGATCGTGCACGATCTGATTCAATTGCCCGACGACGTCAACGCGGAGCATATGAGTGCGAAACGCCAGGCAACTAGACGGGCACACCAAACCCGCAGCGCCAATCGCCTTAGCAGGGACGGTCGTCATTAGTGCGGGCACACTTTCTGGCCAGCGCCGGGTCCAGTTCGTCACCTCCAATGAGACCGATAGGCGTGGCTTACGCTTGACGATTGCCCGAGGTCGAGCCGACAAGGGGCACGTGTCGACGCTACTACAGTCTTTGAACGACTATCCCGAGCCTCACTCGTCCGATGACTTTCAACCCCATCCGCTTGGCCGTCGCCGCATCTTTAATCAGGGTTTCCTTGTATTTTGGGTTCTCGCAGCTCAGCACTAGGCCCTGTCCAATTCGGCTTTCCACGTTTCTGACCAGCGTCCTCCGTTGATATTCGAGCACGTACGTGCCGTTGCCGGCGATCTCCTTCGTCCGCGTGTCTACCAGCATCGGCGCACCGTTCTTGATTCGCGGCTCCATGTCGTCACCCGGCATATAGAATGTGTTGCATCCTAGGGACTCCTCTGCGACCTGTCGGATAACATAATCCATCCACTCCAAGTTTTCGTCCCCGCTTTGGTCGCTCTGCGTTGCCTCACCGTGCTCCGGCCCTCGTGGAAGCGCATAACGCGTCTTGGTCAGCCCCAGCATCCAGTTCGCATCGGTATCGAACGCGCCGCAGATTGCGGCGAAGGACCCCAGGTCTGGCAGTCCCGGCTTGTCCGTCTCGATCCACCGTCTTACCGTCTGTGGCTTCCGACCTGTCATCGAGCATAGGTATTGCAGCCGGCCCTCTTTGGGTATTTTGGCGCCGTCCATCTCCTTGAAAAGCCGGTCCCGCAGCCCCGGCAGCAGCGCCATCGCCATGCCCGCCGGTTTGGCTGCGCGTTTTCTGGCCCCCGCTGTGGTGGCCGGTCGGCTACGTCCGCCGTTTTTGGGCGGTTCGCGTCGCTCAGTCATGTCTCTAGCCTTTCTGGTCTCGTGTCATAGGGCTCCAGGAACACCGTCTCACAATCCATAAGGGTACAACTTTTGGCAGGTTTTGAGCAGTTGCTCGGTTATCCACTCGTACGACGAGCAATTGCTGCACTGAATACCGTTGCTCGGCTTGGGGTAGGCAACGGAGCAAAGGCTCACAAATAGTTAATGTACAGGAGCAAATGCTCTTGACGCGGCCGGCATCCATCGCTAGTCTGTCTCCTCGCGGATGTTTCTGCCTCGGTCCAAACCCGCCGCGGGGAGGTCGCACAGCTCTTCTGGCCTCCCCTGGCGCAAAACACTGTCCGCGACCACGGCGACTGGAGTCGCTACCGCGCCTTGCTCGATGGGGCTCACTGGGAGGGACGACCAATGTCAAACACGGTTCAGTTGTCGGACGTTCAGCTGCTGAACCTGAGCGTCCTGATGACCGTACAGGCGAGCATCAAGAAGGATCCCGTGGCCGCCTGCTACAAGTTCAACCTCAGGGACGACCAGGCGCACCGGGTTGCGGGCTTGGGCCAGCAGCAGCTGCAAGCGATCGTGGCGAACCGTGGCCATGAGTCGCTCTTCAACTTGCGCGACGATTTCTGGCAGTTGCTCGATGCACCTCTCGGTCTCCAGGGTCCCTTGTCCACGGTGCGCAAAGCCGAGACTCCGGCCACCATCGCCGGCCCCAGGTCCATGCCCCGACGCGAGTCGGATTGATCGGTGAGGTGCGTGATGCAAACCGAGTTCGTCGAGCGCCACATCCGTTCTCTGTCCATTGCCAAGAGCTGCGCCGACCTTGGCGCCAGAATCCGCACCATTACTTACATCACGGGGCTCGATCACAACGAGCTCGTCCGCCTCTTCTTCGTCGATGAGCACTCCGCCCCACGGGGCCGTCCCCCCGATTCCCCGGAGTGGTATCACCAGGCCAATCTGATCGAGCAGGTCGAAGCCGCCATTGTGGTGGCAGTCCATTGTCGGATGCGCGAGCTCGGAGTCGGTCCAGCTGAAGCGCTTGTCGGCGGTTTCAAGCATTACCGCGAGCAATGTACGCAACCGCCCCGCATCAGCTTCGACCGTGCCTTCGACCTCGTATGCCATACCCAGGGCATCTGGATCACCGACCGCCCACACCTGGCGCTTGCAACGTGCCCGTGTTGCAGCTCCCGGTATCTCACCGGGCTTGGCCAGAGTCCCCGGCATAGTCGCGCATGCCCCTTTTGCAAGGTGATCAAGCGTTACCCGTGCGACAAGCGCGTTCAGGCGACGTTTCCGCCTCGCTCGCTGCCTGCGGTGAAGTCCATTCAGTTCGGTCTATTGTCAGCGTTCTTGTCCGCCGATTAGGGCGGCATTGGGGCTGATGCCGAAAGCCCCCTTCGAAACCAACGATTTCGACTGGCGAGGGCAGGTAATGCTGCCGGATGATCGGAGCGCTAAGTGTGTCTCGGCGGAGGTCATCGCAATGGCGGACGGCGACGCAACCATCAGGCTGGATCAAGGCGGAATCAACGCCCGCATTCTTGCGAAGCAAGCGAAGGTGGACTTCCGTCGCGTGGAGTCGGCAAGTCGCAAGATCCAAACGACGTTCTATAGCCCGGAAGTGAAACGACTGTTCGTGCGTTACCTGAACAGTATGCAGCTGAACATTTATCTCATCTCGGTGATCGCGCGCACCAAGCTGCCGCACGTAGTCGTCGAAAAAGTCGAGGGGTCCTTGAAGGACCAGCTCGAAAAGCTTCACGCGGACGTCAACGCAGCGATCGACAGCGCAGAAGCCCTATGCAAGACCCATGGCATTACCCGTCTGGCGACCTACGATACGGAGCCGCTCGCGATCGAAGTGAAGGTGATCTCGTCCTTCGGGCGGCGCTACCTCGAGTTGATGACGAAGGTGGACCAGCTGATGCCGATGCTCGAGACGCTGGCGATCGATGACGTGATCGAAGTCACGCAACTCGACCTGCAAAAGGCCTTGGCCAAGAAGTCCGTGAGACAAGTGGCCGGAGCAGCGCGCAATTTTGCGGGTGGCCTGCGTCAGCGCATGAATGCCGTTGCAGCTGAGGATGCCGCCCAACCGGATTCCGGCATGGACCAACGGAGTGGGGCGGGGGCGGGTTCACCTAATGCACTCGCTGATGTGCCGACCGACGATAGCCAAGCGACATCGCCATCGACCGACCCGGCAACCGACGCGCCGGTCGATGTCGCTGCCATTACCAAACCATCCCGGACGAAGCAGAAGGGAAGGGTGCTGACCTCAACCGAGAACGCGGCGCAGGCGAGCGCAGCTGCCCGATGACGTTCCTAACGTGTCCTGCTCGGAATCAGACCGGACGGACACTGTTCGCTCGGATTGAACCGTCAGCCACGCAGAAAGCGGTCACCTCCTTTTGAGTCGTGGGTGGGCGCTATCGACGGAGCCGCCCTTGGCGATATTCGGGTCGACCGGCAGGTGTACCTTGGTAGCTGTCGTTCGCTGAGTTGGTCGAGTAGACCAGACTTCGGTGGCAGTGGTCATCGGCGAACATCTACCGGCAATGAGCGTAATTCCATTTCTCGTTCAATAGAGCAATAATAGCCGTGTCTCAAGTCCTTCAAGGAGATGGGCATGGCGAGATCTGCGAGAGGTCCGGACAACCTGGAGAGGTGGCCCCGTTTGTTAGGACAGATTTTCCGGTTTGTTAAGTGAAGTGCCTGCGGTTTAGATTGTCTGCGGTACCGCGTAGTGTTGCCGTTGAGATGCGGTGGAAATTCGAAATGTTGTGGCTTGGCAGAAATTGTGACCTCGTAGAACGCGCTACACGCGATTGTTTGCGGTGGGGTGGGGTGAAGGTATGTCCCCGCTGACCGGTTCAACATCATGCGGCGCTTTTGGTCGCCAGCTTTCCGAAGTATGCCGTGTCCGGCGTCGTTCCGCCGAGCGACGAGTGCGGACGCTGCGTATTGTAGAAAGTGAAGTAGCTGGTCAGTTGCTGCCTAGCCTCGGCGACGCTCTCGTACGCATGCAGGTAGACGTGCTCATATTTCACGCTCTTCCACAATCGCTCGACGAACACGTTGTCGATCCAGCGTCCCTTGCCATCCATGCTGATCCTGATATGGTGGGCTTTGAGAACGTCGGTGAAGTCGTCGCACGTGAATTGGCTGCCTTGGTCGGTGTTGAAGATCTCCGGTGCCCCGTACTTGGCGATGGCCTCTTCCAATGCCTCGACGCAGAAATCCGGCGTCATGCTGATCGACACCCGGTGCGCCAGGACCCGCCGGGTGGCCCAGTCGATGATGGCCACCAGGTACACGAAGCCACGCTTCATCGGGATGTACGTGATATCGGTTGCCCACGCTTGGTTGGCCCGGTCGATGGTCAAGCTCTTCAACAAGTACGGATAGATCGGATGCGCGGGATGCGGCGCACTGGTGTTGCGCCGGCGATAAATGGCCGCGATGCCCAGCCGCTCCATGAGCGTGCGGACATGCTTGCGACCGACCTCGACACCCTCCAGCTTAAGCATGTCGCGCAACATGCGGGCGCCGGCGAACGGGAAGTTCAAGTGCAGTTCGTCGATCCGGCGCATCATCGCCAGGTCGGCGTCGGATACCGGCCGCGGCAAGTAGTACACGTTCGACCGCGAGAGATCCAGCAGCTCGGCTTGCCGCGTCAGGGGTAGCTTATGGGTCGCGTCAATCATTTCTTTGCGCTCGCACCGTCGATACGACCGAGCGCGTCGGCCAAAAAATCATTCTCCAAGGCCAATTGGCCGATCTTCGCCTGCATGTCCTTGACACTGGGACCCTGCGACTCCCGTTTCTCCGCCGGAGTCAGGAACACCCCCAGCGCCCCGTCCAGTAACTGCGTCTTCCACTGCACGATCTGACTGACGTGGACATCATACTTCTCGGACAGCTCCGCCAGTGTCTTGTCGCCCTTGAGCGCGGCCAGCGCCACCTTCGCTTTGTACGCCGCCGTATGGTTCCTTCTCGGTCTCTTCATTACTGCTCCTTTGTCGGGCGAATGCGTCGCCCATCAGAGCAGGTTCTTCACTTAAAGACGAGTCCTAAATTCCGGGACCACTTCTGTATGACAGCGCTTCCTCGGCGCGCCGTCGCACTGCCCGCTGCTTGATCAGTCCGTGATGCGCCAAGGTGGCGATGTCGCCCCGGTCATGGTCTTCGAATCGCCCGATCTTCGATACGGCAAGATCGACAGGGGCGAGCGCGCGTACCTCGAGCACCCGTGCATCAACGCCGGGAATGATCAATGGAATGGAGTCCTGCTGCGCGTTTTCGTGCAGCAACCCCAGCGTGTCGTTGTATTGCCGATCGAAGTAGAGCAGGCGCGGTTCGCCTCGGGCATTGACGTAATAGACTTCGAGATCTTGTGGCAGCAATACGCGAGTCGAGAACACGGCGTCCACGTCTTCGGTGGTGCGAGCGCCGGTGTAGTAGTGCATCGCTGCGCCGCCGGCCAGGTACATGCGCACGGGCAAGCGCTTGCGATCGGCGGCGGCGAGCGGAGCCGCGATGCGAGCGGCGATCGTGGTCAGCGCATCGAGAAAAGCGGGGTCAGCATCCTTGCTGGGGCGCCGATGCCGGGATGTGGCCATCTCAGGCGGCCGTTGGCAGCCGCTGTCGCCGAAGCTGACGCAGCATGGGCAGGAAGCGGCTCGGTTTGACCGGCGAGCGGGAAAGCCATAATCGAAAGGCGTTCAGCGAGCGCACACCCGGATGAAGCGCTTCGGCCAACTTGGCGTAGCGGCCGTCGGCATCGAGGCCATGGGCACTGGCCACGAGGTTGGCAACCCCGGCCACGAAAAAGCCGGGTCCCAACGCGCGCCAATGGTCAGGGTTGACGTCGTTGTGCGCGCACAGCGTCAGCAAACGTTCTTCCAGGTCGCGGGACAGACGCGCCGGGAACAGCCCGTCAGCATCGGTGTCGTTCGTGTCCGGCGCGCACACCGTGAGCTCAAGCCCGCAGCCGCGGGCCAACGCCGCAAGCGTGGCGGCGTCGCAACTGCCGCGCTGCTTCACCCGGCACAGCGTTTCATGCCGAAGTCCGGCAGCTGCCGCCCACTGGCGATCGGTGAGACCGCGGGCCCGAGCCTGGCGGGTCATGGCGGCAAGCAATTCGGGCAACATTTCACGCACACGCGTTGATTGATCGGTCAATATCATTCTGGCACGAATTGCGTGATCGATCAATGCCGACAGGCTCTATCCCGCTCCGGCAGGGCTCGCTGTTTGTGGCGTCGCGCCCGCGTATCGCAGCCAGTTGACCGAAAGCCCGCGGGCGATGGCGATGTTGGCGAGATCGCGTCAGTAATGGCGACCGATCTTGCTGATTGCGACGCCTAGAACCCAGCCGACAACGTAGCCGACGGCAGCATAGATCAAGATCACAGGCGCATAGGTTGACCAGACGACGGGCAGGGGCGAGGGGTCGACGAAGATGGCGAATCGCCAGTACAGCACTGCCGCCAAGGCGCCAACGATAGCGAATACGTGTCCCATGACGTAGACGATACACCAGGCGTTCCCGATGGCGGACGTGTCCCGACATGTCCGCGTCGATTTGAATCGCTCCCAGCGCGTTCTAAGCGGCGTACGTCGAGCCGACCCCGGTCGCGGGCAATCCATCGGCACCCGCGGCGCGTGGTTCACGTTCGGGCCGCGTGGCACGCGCTCGAGGGTCGGCCTACGTGGCAGCGGGTTGTCGCACCCGACGCAATCGACCGCCATCGCAGCCGCGCAAGAGAGGGTCCGGCTTTGCAGACACCCGCAACATCATCCCGCGCCGGACGTTGGTTCAATCGGCAATCTGCGGCCGAGGTGGTTCCGTCTCAGGCCCGCGTGCGATATCGATATCGTCCGTCCCAGCTCAGAACCGGGGTTGCACGCTCTCGAAATCCGCGGAGCGCGAGCAATTCCTGCCGGATCGCTTTCGGGAGCCCCTGCCGGTTTCCCCGGCGGTCGATGAGCAGCTCGTCCATGTATGCCACAAAGGAATCCAGTTCGCCCCACGTTATCGCGAGGCCATTGGCAATTCGAGCAAACTGACGCAGCAGGGCGCGCGGCTGGACGTCTTGCGGCAGGCTCGCGATCCACTTGAGCGTTAATGGAAGCGGCACATTGACCGGCTGCTGCCTCCGTCGCCGGATCATTATGGCCGGATCCGGCAACCGTATCCGCAGGACCGGCGCCGCTGCGGACGCGGCGCTTGGCGTCGGCTTGGGCCGATCGACCTTGATGAGGGCAAGATCAATGGCGGGAAAGTCGCTCATGCCGCGGCAGACGCAAGAAACCTGCCAAGCGGTGCTCGGGGTCAATGTCCGGACGCGGTGCGGTTATCGTATGCTCCGAATCAGTACCGGCACCCGGGGCTACGACGACTCAATTGCGGAGAGGGTTTTCGGTATGGGGTCGAAACGCCAATTTCTGGGGCCGACGCATCGTGGACTCGCGGCCTTCGGTGGATCTTCCCCTTTCCCGGATTGGCCCGAAGCCCGCCCTCGTGGTGTAGATTGACGATCAATCAGAGGAGGAACCGATGGGCAAGATGATCAGCTACAAACGACCGGACGGCCAGAGCGTTGTTGGCTATCTCGCCGAGCCAGCGAAAGTCACCGCCGCGCCCGGGATCGTGGTGATCCAGGAGTGGTGGGGTCTCAACGATCAGATCAAGGGCGTCGCGGACAAGCTGGCGGCGGCCGGCTACCGGGCGTTGGTGCCGGACCTCTACCGCGGCAAGGTCGCGCTCGAGGCCAACGAAGCCGAGCATCTGATGACCAACCTCGACTTCGGCGAT
>Ga0209048_10000886_pt1 | contig 31711 bp, 25 predicted proteins | sample FrelakmetCRP12CR_FD_187146 | JGI IMG/M metagenome (GOLD analysis project Ga0209048, IMG submission 187146) | Freshwater lake sediment microbial communities from the University of Notre Dame, USA, for methane emissions studies - CRP12 CR (SPAdes)... | ecosystem: Environmental > Aquatic >...
CGGGCGGCCGGTCCCCGAGGGGGCATGGGTCCCCGGATCGGAGGGCCAGGCACCGCGCACCGGGCCGGTGGTCGGCGGTGGCGCGGCCTTGGCCCGGACGGCCATGGCCAAGGAGCGGCGCCAGGTCTGACGGATCCGCCCCCCCCGGCATGCGGTTCCGGCCAGGCCGCGGTCGGTCTAGCGGAGGGCCACCGGGTTGACCGGTGACCCGAGCGCCCCGGTGAAGGGCAGCGGCGTGGCGTCCAGGAGGAACGTGTAACGGCCGTCGGCGGCGCAGGCATCGGCCAGGGCGTCGAGGAACCAGTTCTGCCCCTGGGTCATCCCCATCTCGATCAGGTGGAGGACGTGGACGGGCAGGAAGAGGTCCTCCAGCTCACACGGGCCGACTTCGAGGGGCAGGGTGTCGATGGCCACGGCCGCGACGTCCCGGTCGTGGAACCAGGCCGCGGTGGAGACGGTCAGCCCCGGGGTGGGCCAGATGTACGCCACGAGGTCCCGCGTGGGCGGCTTGCCGTCGATCCCCGGCCGGCCGGGGAGGGCGAGGTGGGCGATCTGCCCGGTCCGGACCAGGACGACGTCGCCGGACTCGACCTCGACCCGGGCGAGGGTGCAGGCGGCGTCGAGGTCCTCGGGGGTGATCGGGTAGCCGGGCTCGAGGAGCTCCCGCCCTTTGGCCCGGGCCACGTCGAGCAGCAGGCCCCGCGACACCAGGGAACGGATCTGCTGGATCCCGAGGAGCGAAGCCCCGTCCTCGGTGATCGACGAGGCGGGGTAGCCGTTGTAGAGCACCCGACCCCCGGACCCGGCCCCGTAGGAGGCGTGGGCCAGCCCGTCCCAGTGGGTGGCACACTGCATGGCGAAGGTCACGACATCCTCGGAGAAGGCGACCCACCCCGGGTCGTCGGTCTGCGGGGCGTCGACCGAGACCATGGAATGGGTCGGATTGACACGGCCCTCGATGAAACCCATCTGGATGCCCTCGGCTGCGGACATGGGGATCCCGAGAGGGAACGCCTGCCCGTCGACCACCGAGGCCACGCCGCGCAGCCGAGCGGTAGCGTCGATCAGGTTCAGGGTGCCGATCTGATCGTCGGGTCCCCACCGGCCCCAGTTGCTGACCCGTTCGGCCATTTCGGTGAAGGCGGCGGGGATCGACGGGGGGACGGGCGTGGGCACGGTCCCGTTGTAGTCGATCTGTGCAACAGTTATCGCCCCGAACGGCCGATAGACGTCGGTGAGGGGCGCACTCGGAGGATCCCCGAGTGTCCGGGCCCGGTGGGCAAGACTCTTCCTGAACTTGGAGGGGCTCGAGAACGTGAGTATCCATCGACGCTGGGAGGGTTCCCCTATTCCGTACGAACGGGAGATGACGAGCAACACCCCGACACCCGTCGACCACGGCCGCGTCCGCGCCGCGATCGCCGGGGCTGCCGCCGTGGTGGCGGTGGTTGTCGCCTCCTTGATGGCCCCGGCCGGCCACGTGGCGTTGCCGCGGCCCGGGGTCGCCGCCGTCACCCCGAGCCTCGACGCCGTGCAGTCGCTCTACGCCCAGGACCTGGTCGCCAGGACGAACGCCGAGCGGGCGGCCCGGAACTCGACGGTCCAGCCGGTCCCGCAGCTGGCGGTGGACCCCGGGCTGGCCACGCAGGCCCAGGCCTGGTCGGCCCAGCTGGCCGCCACCGGGCAGGTCCAGGACCCGCCACTGTCGGCTTGCGGGCCCAGTCCCAGCGCAGGGCAGATCTGCGAGATGGCCGGCAACGCCGGCGTCTCGGGCAACGGCTTCTGGTCCGGCGACGGCTCGGACGGGATGGAGGGCGCCTACATGAGCTCGACCGGCCACCGCCAGAACATGCTGAACGCCGGGTACGACACCGTCGGGGTCGGTGTGAGCTGCAGCGGCGGCCAGGCGTGGACGGTCGAGCTCTTCGGCTACGCCTACAACAATCTCGGCCTGGCCCAGAGCCGCCAGTCCACCCAGAACGCCATCGAAGGGGCTCCCGTGCCCCAGGGGCCGACCGTGGCCGGTCCCCAGACAGGGGACCCCGTCTACTGCCCTGGTCAGACCGTCGGGCCGAACAGCCAGACGACCGCCACCGGCGGCCAGTACCCGTACCCCTTCGCCGTCCCGCCAGTTCCCGGGGAGCCCCTGGCGACCTCAGCCGTCGGGATGGCGGCAGCCGCCGGTGCGGGCTACTGGGTGGCACGGTCGGACGGCACCGTCGCCGCCCGGGGGACCGCCACCGATTTCGGCTCGATGGCCGGCCAGCCCTTGGTGGCTCCGATCCGCCACATCGTGGGGACGCCCGACGGGCGCGGCTACTGGCTGGTGGCGGCCGACGGCGGGACCTTCTCGTTCGGCGACGCCGCCTTCTACGGCTCGACCGGCGGTCATCCCCTCAACGCCCCGGTCGTCGACATGGCGCCTACGCCCGACGGGCGCGGCTACTGGCTGGTGGCGGCCGACGGCGGGATCTTCTCGTTCGGCGACGCCGCCTTCTACGGCTCGACCGGCTCGCTCCGGCTGAACGCCCTGATCGTGGGGATGGCGCCCACCGGCGACGGGCGTGGCTACTGGCTGGTGGGCGCCGACGGCGGGATCTTCGCCTTCGGCGACGCCGGCTTCTACGGCTCGACCGGCTCGCTCCGACTGAACGCCCTCATCGTGGGGATGGCGCCGGCACCCGGCGGTCACGGCTATTGGCTGGTGGCCTCCGACGGCGGGATCTTCGCCCTGGGCAGTGCGCCGTTCCAGGGGAGCGCCGGCAGCGTGCCGCTCCAGGCCCCGATCACGGGGATGGCGGCCAGCACCTCGACCGGGGGCTACTGGTTGGTGGCCGCCGACGGCGGGGTGTTCGCCTTCGCGGCGCCGTTCGCCGGCGCCGGCTGAACCGGGTCGCTGCGCATCGGTCTGGCCTGACACCCAGTCCGAGTCCGCCACCTGGGTCCCGACAGTGAGCCGGGTGTCGTGGGACCAGGCGCTCTCCAGCGGCCAGTTGACATCGGTAGTGGGTGTGTCCCGCCCAACCGGGGCACCTCGGCCAGCACTGTGATCGGGGTTGCCAGGCCCGGACTCCGTTGTCAGCGGGCCCGGCAACAACTCATCATCGGTAGGACCGCCGGGGAACTTGACCCCTCGAACGTCGCCACTCGCCCAACGATCGCCCGTGGGGCGCACAACCGGCCTGCGCAGTGGTTGGGTGCCCGGCCACCGTCCCACCTGCCCGGCGTCAAGGGACCGGCCATGCCTAGCGGCCCCCGATTCTGTTCCACCAAGACCCACGAGTCGGACATCGTTCACTTCATGAGGTCGACGGCGCTCCGAGATCCGTGCATAGTTGATGGATTGTGACGTCCGCCGAGAACCCCAAGCATGATGTCGGATCGTGGCGTGACCCGGCATTCCTTCGTGCGGCACGACCGGTACTCGAGCGCTTCGCCTCCTACTTCCGATCAGAGGTGAAGGGATTCGAGCGGCTTCCGCGGCAAGGGCCGTTTCTCGTGGTGGGTAACCATTCGGGGGGACAGATTCCGCCGGATCTCCCGGTTCTGTTGACCGCGTGGTGGCGAGAACGGGGGGAAGACGAACCCGTCTTCGCCCTGTTTCACTCGTTCTTCCTCGGGCTTCCAGGGGTGGGGGGCGTGATGGCGCGAGCCGGTGCCGTCGAGGCGTCACCGGCAGCCGCTGAGGCGATCCTTCGAAGCGGAGGGGTCTTGATCGACTACCCCGGAGGTGACACCGAGGTCTTCCGACCTTGGCGAGAACGCAACACCATCGAGTTCGGCGAGCGGCTCGGTGTCGTTCGTCTGGCCCTTCGTACGCAGGTTCCCGTGGTCCCAGCAGTCTCTGTTGGTGCCCATGAGACCGTCATTGTGTTGGCACGAGGAGAACGAGTCGCGAAACTTCTTGGCCTCGACCGAATATTCCGCATCAAGGTGATGCCACTCGTTCTCGGCCCACCATTTGGTGTTGTTCCGGGAGGAATCCCCACGTGGCCGCTCCCAGCGAAGATCACGGTGGAACTCTGCGCACCCATCGACTGGTCGACTCGGTACGGCCCAGAGGCAGCCGACGACGAACGCGTTGTCAGGGCTTGCTTCGAGGAACTGACGGGTGTGATGCAGTCGACACTCGACCGGCTGGCGGGCGAACGGCGATTCCCCGTTCTCGGATGATGAACTGGCCAATCGCCGGCTGGCGCCACCTTCGACTCAACGACGGAGAATGTGACCGCATAGCCAGTGTTCGGGGGCGGTGAGTTCGACGCAATCAGGCGTGGTTGCTGGACGGCGGACACTCAGGACCAGCCCAGCTCTCGAAGACGGTCCTCATCGATGCCGAAGTGGTGCCCGACCTCGTGAAGCAGCGTGACGCGCACTTGGCGGACCAAGTCCTCGGTCGAACCGGCGGACTGACAGATCGTGGCCAGGAAGAGCGTGATCCGATCAGGACTCGCCCCCGTGTAGCTGCCGCGACTCGTCAGAGGGGTGCCCTCGTAGAGACCATAGAGCGAACCTGGCGGGCTCTCGTCGTCGATGATGATCGCCACGTTCTCCATCTCCACGCGCAGTTCGTCGGGGATCGTTGCCAAGGCATCGGCCACGAGTGCCTCGAATGCATCGACGTCGACCGGCTCCATATCGACCACCTTGCCAGCGATGGGCACGCTCCGCCCCCGAAGTGCAGAGGTATCCCACCGTCCCGTCATGGTCAGGGGACAGGCGGGAGCGAGCGGTTCCGGTCGGTTCCTCGGGTCCCCTACGGGGAACAGCCGTCGCTAGGAGCTGGTGGGAACAGCGAGGGCGTGGCTCCTTGGGCGGCCGATGCGGCGATCGCCAGAGTGGTCGCGTCGAATGGGGCGCTGTAGGACGTTACGGGGGTGCACCCACCCTGATGGAGACCGCCGATCACCCCGACCACGGTCGTGGCACCTTGGGCGTGCTCCAACCACGGAGCCCCACTGGTGCCTCCCACATAGGGATTGCAGGTGAAGGCCGGGAAGATGCCGTGGTAGCTGACGGGGACCGTGCAGGTGACGGGTCGGTCGTTGCTTCCCACCGCGTACGCCGGCACGGTCACGGTGGCCCCGTTGGTCGGTGCCGTCGCAAGGCGGTTGGCGCCGACGACGTCCTGCAGTGTCTGCACTTTCCCTTGGAGCACTCGTGGAGCGACCTTGGCGATGGCGTAGTCACTGGACGCCAGCGTCGAATGCAGCCACGCCGGGGCACCGTAGAGCCCGACGACGTTCCACGAGCCATAGGGTTCGACGCCGTCCTGGTAGCCAGGTGCGAACCGCCAGCCGGCGCCTGTCCCCGAGACACAGTGCGCCGCAGTGATGACCAGATCCCCCGTTCGGCTAGCGATGACGCTCGCTGTACAGGTGTGCACAGAGCTACCTGGGGGAAAGAGTGGCCCCACGCTGCGCAGCCCCGAGAACGCATGCGCCTGCGGTATCGGCGCAGTGCCCCCGCTCGTCGTCCTGGAACTCCCACAAGCGGCCAGGACGATGCCACCAAGCACCACCGTCACGACGGCCCACCTGGCCATTCCCCTCCGCGTGCCACCAGCCACGTTGGGCATCATGAGCGCGACGAAGCGAGATTGCCAGGACCAATCGTCCCCGCTGACCTGCAGTCCCCGAGGCGCCCCTCGGTTGCCGTCGATAGCGCCCACCTTTCCGACGCTCTGGGATACCCCATTGCCGGTTCAGGCAGCGGGAGGCGGGGTCGGTGACTCTATGACCGGGCCTTCCGACCTCGTGCCCGGTGGCACCTGATACCCGAGACCGGTCACTCGCTGCAGGTACTCGTCTGGAGCGATCTCTCCACGTGCGTACCGCATCCGCAACTCAGCCAATGCCGGATCGCTGGCGGGCCCGTGGGTGGTACTCGGAGCCAGTGAACCCGTGGGTCCGGGTCGCGCACCCCAGAGGCGGATGACAGCCACGACGGCGAGAACCACAAGTGCGCCGAGCAGAACCAGAAGGAGGATTCCGAAGACAGGATGGTGAGCGTGATGGGCCGAGCGGAACATGAAGACTCCTCGTCCGATTGTGCGACAACTCCATCAAAGCAGACAGAGGTCGCGTCCTATCCGCGGCGGATTGGAACCAACGTGGTTCTCCGTCTGGCACATGGCCACAGGCGTCCCGCTGAACCCGCGATCTGGCACCCATGGAGGATCGGGGGAACAGGCGATCATACTGCTGTCATGTCGATCTCCATTCGTGACGCAGGGATAGCCGACATGGAGGACCTTCAGGGCGTGTTCCAGCGTGCGTCGCTGTCGAATGAGAATGACCGCGGACCATTACTGGAGCACCCTGAGTGGCTCGTGCTCTCGGACAAAGGTGTCCTGGAAGGTCGGACGAGAGTCGCTGTTGGGGAAGGGGACGTAGTGGTCGGCTTTGCCACGTATCTGATTGAGCTCCGACAGCGTGGCCCGGATTGAAGACCCCGTTGTGGACCCGCCATGGATGCGGCGTGGCATCGGAGAGGCGTTGGTAGTGGACCTATCAGCACGGCTGAAGGAGCTGGACTTCGAGACGCTGGAAGTGACAGCCAATCCCCATGCAATGCTGTTCTACGAGCACCTGGGTTTCGTGGAAGCCCGGATCGTGGGCACGCAGTTCTACCCAGCTCCCCGGATGCGGAGAGCAATCAGCTGGCTCGACAGAGCATCACACGTACCCGGTGATCAGTCACCCCTGGGTGGGAGTCCCCCGTGTCTTGATGATCCCGATGATGGATGACTCTGCCGATCAATCAGCGGCACCGAGCGCGTGGTTGAGCATCCTGCACCACGCAGCCTGGACGGCATCACCGCGCTCCTCGCTCCGAGTGGCAACCTCCTCGATCGACTTCATCGAGTCATCCAGTGACTGGTTGGCCGCGACGACGGTTGTCACCGGCATACCAGTGCAGACAGCCAGGATCTCTCTGGCCTCATCGGCGGCCAACTGAAGTGCATCGGGGGTATCGCCCAGTGAGCAGTACTGGCAGAACTGCGCAGCAAGGTGACGATCATCAGCGATGAGCACCGCGTAGTCCTCGGGCCTGACGGCTTGTGCGGTCAGATTGTTCCAGCGATCATTCGCCATCCTGGTGCCACCAATCTGCCCCTCATTCTGGATCTCCCTTCTCATCGACGGGCACGTGCAGGCACTTGAGCATCGGCATTCACAGGTCGCGGCGGGAAGTGGACAGCCCGGTGGGCAAGGGAGACGGTAGATGTCGAAGGAAACGGAGCCTCAGCCTCAACGCCCCACTGAGCCGGCAGTGTGATTGTCAGGGGGCGATCCGACAAGCCTGTGGAGTTCAAGGACTACACCCACCTCAGGTACGTCCACCGGGTTGAGGAGTTCATCGAGGACCTCAAGCCCCACAACACCACCGTGGTCGTCCCGGACTGGGGAAGCCTGATTGGCCTGCGTGTCGTCGGCGACCATCCCGACTGGTTCGCCCGTGTCGTCATCGCCAACGGGACCCTCCCCGTCCTGCCGCAGGGGTACAAGCACATCACGGTCCCGAACCCACCACTCCCGAACCCGACCCTCACCCTTCCCATCCAGGACGGCGTCCCTTCTGACCAGTCTTCGCCTGGGGGCATGGGCCACGTTCGACCTCACCGGGACCCGCCTGAAGGCCAGCGCGGTCGTCAACCAGCTGACGGCGCATCCGCTGCCACCCGACCAGCTCGCCTCGTATGACGCACCGTTCCCGAGCCGGATCTACTTGACCGGCGCCCGGGTGTTCCCCTCGCCCATCAACACGGTCAGCGATCCGCCGACCGACGCCGCCGCCCAGAAGGTCTTCGAGTGCTGGACCAAGCCCCTCGTCGCCTTTTGGGGGCTGCTCGACCCGTCCTTCGGGAGGAAAGCGTCGATGCGTGACGAATGGCTGCCTTCCGTCGTCCCGGGAGCAGCGGGCCAACCAACGCACATCTACCCCGATGCCAGCCAGTTCATCCAGGAGGACAAGGGCCCCGACCTCGCACGACGGATCGCGGCGTCCATCGAGGCCAACCCCATTCGCAGCTGAGCCCGTCAGCATTCAGTCGGGTCGCAGCCGGCCGACCTCGCCAGTGCGCGGACAAGCTCAGTGCGGTGCCGGCAGGACCGTCCCCGAAGCGCCGGCCAGGGGCAGTCCCCTCAGGCGGCATGGCGGCACGCATCCATGGGTCAGCCCGACCCCAAAGGTCAGCCGGCCCAGATGATCGACTGCATCTCCGAGTAGGCCTCGAGGCTGTAGTCGCCGCCGTCCCGGCCGATCCCACTCATCTTGAAGCCGCCGAACGGAGCGTCCATGTTGCGCTGGGCGGTGTTGATGCCGACGTGCCCGGCCCGGAGCTGCTTGGCCACCCGGAACGCCCGGGAGGTGTCGCCCGAGAACACGTAGTCGTAGAGCCCGAACTCGGAGTCGTTGGCGATGGCCACGCCCTCGTCGTCGTCGTCGAAGGGGATGGCCACGACCACCGGGCCGAAGATCTCCTCGCGGGCCACCTTCATCTGGTTGGTGCCGGTGATGAGGGTGGGCTCCACGTAGTAGCCGGTGGGCATGTGCTCGGGCCGGCGACCGCCCACCACGACCTCGCCCTCGGCACGGCCCGACTCGATGTAGTCGAGGATCCGCTGCTGCTGGGGGCCGGAGATCACCGGGCCGACGACGGTGGTGACCTCGGTCGGGTCGCCCACGGTCAGGCGCCCGGCGAAGGCGGAGAGCCCCTCGACGACCTGGTCGAACATGCTGCGGTGGATGACGGCCCGGGTCGGAGCCGTGCAGATCTGGCCGGAGTGGAACGCCCAGGTCGAGCCGATGGCGGTGATGGCCGCCTTGATGTCGGCGTCGGCGAACACGACGGCCGCACCCTTGCCGCCGAGCTCCATCAGGAGGCGCTTCATGGTCGGGGCACCGGCGGCGGCGATGCGGGTGCCGACGGCCGTCGAGCCGGTGAACGACACCATGTCCACGTCGGGGGAGGAGGTGAGCACGGACGCCGGCCCGGGGCCCTGGGCGTTGACCAGGTTGATGACTCCGGGCGGGAAGCCCACCTCGTCGAGCACCCGGGCCAGCTCCACGATGGCCAGCGGGTCCTGAGGTGCGGGTTTGATCACCACGGTGTTGCCCATGGCGAGGGCCGGGGCCACCTTGCCGGCCATGTTGGTGAGCGGAAAATTGTAGCTGGCGATGGCGGCGACCACCCCGACCGGCTGGCGGTAGGCGAGGGCGCTGATCAGGCCGCCGGGGGCCAGGGGGGTGGCGGCGGTGGCGATCGGCGGGAGCATCGACTCCTGGACGTGGCGGATGTCCCGGCTGTAGCGCTCGAAGCGGTCGGCACTGATCGGGACCTGCATCCGGGACCCCACCGAGGCGGTGGCGCCCGTCTCGGCGATGACCAGGGGCACCAGTTCGTCGTTCTTGGCCCGGATGGCCGCGGCCGCCGCCTTCAGCAGGGCGAGCCGCTCCTCGGTCGGGGTCGCGGCCCAGGCCGGGAAGGCTTCACGGGCTGCCGCGCACGCCGCCTCGGCGTCGGCGACCGAGGCGTTCGGGGCTTGGCCCACGACCTGCTCGGTGGCCGGGTTGATGATGTCGTACGTGCCGTCGCCGGCGTCGACCCACTCCCCGCCGATCAGCAGCTGGGTCTCGTCTCTGGTGGCCTGGTCACCCATGGGAGGGGTCCCCTTTCGTTGCCAGGTCGTGACGACCTGGCGCTGTCGGTGGTGGAGTCGGTGGCGCCGTCGGGCGCCGGTGCTGGAGTGTAGGACGTGGCCCGTGCCGGTTCCCGGCGGCAGGCTGCCCGCGGCGGCGTCTCAGCTGCCGGCCGGTCCCGTGTCGACGGTGACGGTGTCCCGTCCGGATCGGAGCAGGGTGCCAGGCAGGTTGCCCGTGGGCCGCCCCTCGACCACGGTCTCGACGCCGTTCACCAGGACCCGGGCCACCCCGATCGAGTCGGCGATCAGCCGGGGGCTCCCCCCCGGAAGGTCCTCGACCAGTGTGGCCGGCTCCGAGGCGACCGTCTCGGGGTCGAACACGAAGAGGTCGGCGCGCAGCCCCTCGGCCACCCGGCCGCGGTCGTGCAGGCCGAAGAGGTCGGCCGGCGCTTGGGTCATCCAGTGGACGGCCTGCTCCATCGGGACCAGCTTGCGCTTGCGCAGGCAGTCGCCCAGGAACGATGTCGGGTAGTTGGAGCCGCACATGCGGTCGAGGTGGGCACCGGCATCGGACCCGCCCACCAGGGCCCCCGGGTCCTTCCACACGTCGACCCGGGCCTCCCACGAAGCGGCGTCGCCGTCGGAGGCCTTGGGCCAGAGCACCGTCTTCAGGTCGTCGGCGATGACCAGGTCGAGCAGCGCGTCGAACGGCTCCTTGCCCTGCTCCTCGGCGATCGACCCGACGTCGCGCCAGCTGTAGCCGGCGTTCTCGGGGGCGAAGGTGTCCCCGATGATGTAGTTGGCCCAGTGGGAGAGCCGGCGGAAGACGCCGGCGTCGTCGGAGTGGGCCAATTCGTCGAGCTCGGCACGGACGGCCGGGTCCCGCAGCTTCTCGATCCGCTCCTCGGTCGGGAGGCCCATGACGTCGCCCCATCCCGGGATCAGGAAGAGGGCGCAGTGGGTGCGGAAGCTCATGTTCATCGGCACCAGCGTCGGCATGGTCAGCGCCACGATCTTGCCGCCTGCGGCCGCCGCCGCCGACGAGGCCTCCAGCTGACGGGCCGTCTTGTCGGGGGTGCGCGAGTCGACGGTCAGGAGGTTCCAGTTGAGCGGACGGCGAGCGGTGGCGGTCATGGCCACCATCAGTTCGATCTCCTGGTCGGAGAAGGTGTCGAGGCAGCCGTTGGTGATGTACTCGAGGGTCGTTCCGGGGTGGTCGCGGACGACCTCGCAGAAGGCCAGCATCTCGCGGCGGTCGGCGTACCGGGAGGAGATCGGGTTGCCGTCGCCGTCGGAGTGGGTCCGTGACTGCGACGACGAGAAGCCGAGCCCGCCGGCCTCGATCGACTCGGCCAGCAGTGTCGTCATGGCGGCCAGCTCCTGGTCGTTCGCCACCTCGTCCGCCCGGTCCGCCCCCATCACCCAGCGCCGGATGGCGCAGTGCCCGACGAGGAAGCCGGCGTTGACGCCGAGGTTGCCCTCGAGGCGCCCGAGGTACTCGCCGAACGTCTCCCAGTCCCAGTCGATGCCGTCTTCCAGGGCGACCAGGGGCATCCCCTCGACCTTGGCCATCATGCGTCGGATGTAGTCGTGGTCGGACGCCTTGATGGGCGCCAGGGTGAACCCGCAGTTGCCGGCGATCACCGTGGTGACGCCGTGGAGGTTCGACGGCGAGGCCGTCGGGTCCCAGAAGAGCTGGGCGTCGTAGTGGGTGTGCGGGTCGATGATTCCCGGAGCGACGACCAGCCCTTCGGCGTCGAGCTCGGTGGACCCGGCCTCCTCCACGCTGCCGAGGGCGACGATCATCCCGTCCTTGATCCCGACGTCGGCCCGGAAGCCGGGTGCCCCGGTGCCGTCGACGACGGTGCCGTTGCGGATCACGTAGTCGAGCATGGTGGCGTTCCCTTCGTGTGGCCCGGGGCGGGTGCCCCGGCCGGGTGCGGGTGGTGGTCGGCGGGCCGGGTGCGGGCGCCTCGTGCGGCGCCGCCACCGTGTCCCCCCGGAACTGACAGTGCGTCAGATTATGGCACGCACCGGGCAGGTGGGGCAGGGGCTGCCGGTCCCGGCGCCGCACGGGCCGGAGGCGGCCCTGACGGTAAGGTTCGGGCATCCACCACACCTACCTCCGAGACCATCTGCTGCCGGTCGTCGTGCTCGTGCTCGCTGCCGGGCTCACCGTGCGCTTCGCCCACTGGGTGGGGGGTCGGCGCAGGCGCTGGATCGACACCCAGCTGCGGCGACAGATCGAGACCGGCATCGTGGCGTCCGAGTCCCTCAAGCGGTCCCGGGCCATCAGCGAGGCGGTCGAGTGGGTGGCGGTGGCCCTCACCTACTTCGTCGCCGCCATCCTGGCCTTCGACCAGCTGGGCATCCCGTTGACCACCCTGGTGGCGCCGGCGACCGTCATCGGCATCGGCCTCGGCTTCGGTGCCCAGCAGATGGTCGGCGACCTGTTGGCCGGCTTCTTCCTCTTCGCCGAGCGGCAGTTCGCCTTCGGGGACGTGATCCGGCTGTCGATGCCCGGGCAGACCACGGGCATCACCGGGACGGTCGAGGAGCTCACCCTCCGGGTGACCAAGCTCCGGACCCAGCAGGGGGAGCTGGTCGTCGTGCCCAACAGCGCGCTGCGCCAGGTGACCAACCTGTCCAAGGACTGGTCGCGGGCCGTCATCGACATCCCGGTGTCGGTCGCCGAGGACCTGGTCGAGGTCACCGGGCTCCTGAAGGAGGTGGTGGCAGCCATGGCCGGGGACCCGGCCTGGTCCGACCTGCTGCTCGGCGACCCGGTGGTCGCCGGGGTGGAGTCCATCGACGTCGGCTACGTGCAGCTCCGCCTGATCGCCCGGACGCTCCCCGGCCGCCAGTTCGAGGTGGCCCGGGAGATCCGTCTGCGGGCGTCGAACGCGCTGCGGGCCGCGGGGATCGCCTCGCCCGGCGTGGGCGACACCGCCACCCGGGGCACCCCGTGAGCCTGGACGGGACCGGGAACGACGACGCCGGTGCGTACGACGCCGTGGCGCCCACCGGAACGGTCCGGCTGGCCCCGGAACCGCACAGCGCCCTGGTGGGCCTGATGGCCGAGCCGATCTCGCGTGCGGTCCCCGTCCGGCGGTCAACCGTCCTGATGCTGGTCGCCTTCCTCGGCTTCGGCACGCTGAGCTATCTGTACCCGCCGGCCAGCTCGGCGACCACGACCATCACCACGACCAATCCCAACGGCCTGTACCCGGGCCTGGTGCCGCCCACCACCACGACCACCACCCGCCCGACGACGACCACGACGGGGGTCCCGACCACCACCACGACGGCGCCCGGGGGATCGACCACCACCACGACCACGCCGGTCGGGTCCACGTCCACCACGACGACCCGTGCGCCGGGGTCCACCACCACGACGAGGCCGACCGGGTCGACCACGACGTCGTCGCCCCGGGGGACCGACACCACCGTGGCACCCTGAGTCCACGCCGACGGGGCGGGCCCACCGGGCCGGGGTCAGCGGGCGAGGGTCGGCTCAGGCGTTCACCAGGGGGATGACGTCTGCGCCGAAGGCGGCGATCTGGTCGCACAGCTCATCGGCCGAATGGGCCGGGAACCGGACCTGGATCTGGCCGACACCGGCCTCGGTGAACGGGCGCAGGTACTCGGCCAGCTGGTCGGGCGACCCCTGGACGGTGCCCGGCGGGAGGTCGTTGCCGGCCGGGGGCGTTCCCAGGTACAGCGGGTAGGAGATGGAGCCGATGTCGAGCGGGGCCCCGTCGCGGTGCTCGGCCCGGAGCTCGCGCAGTGCGACCAGGAGCTCGGCGTTGGGGCCGACCGACTGGGGCAGCCAACCGTCGGCGAACCGGGCCGTGCGCTTCAGCGCCGCGGGCGACGAGCCGCCCACCCAGATCGGCGGCCGGGGTGACTGGACCGGGCGGGGCCGGAGCCCGACGCCGGACACCGGCCAGCGCGGCCCGGGCAGCTCGGGGTACTCCTCGGTGAGCCCGAGGGCCAGTCCGGCGACGGCCTCGTCGGTGGCCGACCCCCGCTCGTCGAACGACGGGCCCATCAGGTCGAACTCCTCGGTGACGTGTCCGGCCCCGACGCCGCAGATGACCCGCCCCGATGACAGCACGTCGACGGTGGCGAACTCCTTGGCCGCCCGCAGCGGGTGGCGGAGTGCGGCCACGTAGATGTGGGACAGCAGGCGGATCTCCGAGGTGACCCCGGCCAGCCAGCCCAGGGTGGCGATGGTGTCGTACCAGGTGGTGCTCATGGCGCCGGCCAGGCGTTCGGGGATGAAGGTGTGGTCGCATACGCCCACGTAGAAGAAGCCGGCCGCCTCGCAGGCCTGGGCTACGCGGGCCAGCTCCGCCGGCCCGGCCTCGGGCTCCCACGGTTCCACGTAGATGGTGGACTGCGACTGCACGGGCAGCTGCATCCCGAACGACGTCACTCCTGCGGGCAGGACGGGTACCACGTCTGCGGGCGGGGCGATGGGGGAGTCGGTCACCGGGTGAACCTCACTTGCTCGGGTCCCCGTGGGGACGTGTCGTCGGCTGCTGAGGGTGTCGTGCGGGAGTGTCGGTGCCGGACCGGACGGCAGGTCAGTCGGCGGCCAGGGATGTGGCCAGCGCCTCGGCCAGGGCGTCGACGGTCCCGAACTGGGTGGCGAGCACCCGGGCGCGCTTGTAGGCCAGGTGGGCGGGGACCTCCCAGGTGAATCCCATCCCACCGTGGACCTGGATGCACGACCGGCCGTTGGTGATCGCCGCCTCGTCGGCCAGGAGCTTGGCCCCGGCCGCGGCGACCTCGGCGTCCCCGACGTCGGGCTGGTCGACGGTGACGGCGGCGGCCTGGACGGCGCACCTGGCCACCTCGGCCCGGACCGTCATGTCGGCGCACAGGTGCTTGACGGCCTGGAACCCACCGATCGGGCGCCCGAACTGGACGCGACCCTTGGCGTACTCGACGGCCAGGTCGCACGCCCACTGGGCCATGCCGACCTGCAGCGCGGCGGTGAGCACGGCCCCGTCGCGGCGCCACCAGGCGGCGACCTCGGGACCGGCCACCGGCTCGCCGGCCGGCAGGGACGGGAGCGACCAGACCGGGGTCAGCGGGTCCATGGGCCGGGGGAGGAGCGTGGCGTCGAGCGTCGCCGGGTCGAGGCGTTCGATGCCGGCGTCGGACAGTACGAGCAGGACGTCGATGTCGGCCAGGTGCTCGACGACGACGGGGAACGTGCGGGCCCCGACTGCGCCGGCCACGGGGCGCTCGACCAGGCCCACGACGACCGAGCCGTCGTCGGCCCCGTCGATCAGCCCGGCGGCCAGGTGAGAGGCTACCAGGGGACCGGGGACGAGGGCCTTCCCGAGCTCCTCGAGGACGAGCACCGCCTCGGCCAGTCCTAGTCCGACGCCGCCCGACTCCTCGGCCAGGCACAGGTGGAACACGCCGGCGTCGCCGAGCCTCCGCCATCCGTCCCGGTCGACGACCCGCTCGGTCGACTCGCCACGTCGGACGACGTCCAGCGGGAACGCCCCCTCGCACAGCCGGCGGATCCCGTCGGCCAGCTCGGTCTGGAATTCGGAGACCTCGAAGTCCATCGTCGCCCCTAGCCCTTCGCTCCCGGTGCGGCCGCCTGGGGCTCCTTGGGGAGGCCGAGGATCCGCTCGCCGACGATGTTCCGCTGGATCTGTGACGTGCCGGCGGCGATGGTCAGGGAGATGCCGCGCAGCCAGTCCTCGACCATGACGCCGGCCGGGAGCAGGCCCTCGCCGTCGATGCCCTCGAGGTCGTGGGCGGCCAGCCCGGCCCGCTCGAGCAGGGCTAGGGAGAACTCACCGAGCTTGTGCCGCGTCTCGGAGTAGGCCAGCTTGAAGTACGTGCCCCCCACGCCGGGGATGCCGGTCCGGGCGGCCTGGGAGACGTTGCGCCTGGTCAGGGCCCACAGGGCGTCGAGCTCGGCCTTGAGGTGGCCCACCTGGCGCCGGACGCCCGGGTCGGACCACGCGCCGGTGCGGCGGGCCAGGGCGACCGTGGTGTTCAGCAGTTCGAACGCCTCGAGCAGGTCGCCGACGAAGGCGGTCCCGCGTTCGAAGCTGAGGGTGACCATGGTGACCCGCCAGCCGTCGTTCTCCTCGCCCACCCGGTTGGCTACCGGAACCCGGACCTCGTCCAGGAACAGCTCGGCGAACTCGGTGGACCCGGCGATGGTGTGCAGCGGCCGGATGTCGACCCCAGGGGTGTCCATCGGGAGGATGAGCCACGAGATGCCCCGGTGGCGGCTGTCCTCGGGGCCGGTGCGCACCAACAGCTCGCAGTAGTCGGCCACTTCGGCGTGCGACGTCCAGATCTTCTGGCCGGACACGACGTAGTCGTCGCCGTCGCGGACGGCCTTGGTGCGCATGGATGCGAGGTCGCTGCCGGCGTTGGGCTCGGAGAACCCCTGGCACCACACTTCGTCGCCCCGCAGGATCGGAGGGAGGAACCGGGCCCGCTGCTCGGCCGTCCCTTCGGCGATCACCGTCGGGCCGGCGTGGAGCAGGCCGACGAAGTTGACGCCGACGTAGGGGGCGTGGGCCCGTTCAAGCTCCTCCTTGAAGATCAGCTCCTCGACGGCGGAGCTCCCCCGCCCCCCGCCCTCGACCGGCCAGTCGACCCCGGCATAGCCGGCGTCGAACAGCAGGCGCTGCCAATGGGTGTCGTAGGCGCGGCGCCCCGGCCAGTCGTCCGGGGACGGCCTGGCGGGAAGGCCCGGGAGGGTCTCCTCCAACCAGGCGCGCAGGTCGTTCCGGAACGCCTGCTCGGCGTCGCTGTAGCGCAGGTCCACCCTCGGCCTACTGCCCGGGGGTCACTGGAAGTCGAGGCCGAAGAGGCGGATGGCGTTGCCCCGGAGGACCTTGTAGCGCTGCTCGTCGGTCAGGCCGGCCATCTGCTTCTCGGCGATCTGGCGGGTTCGGGGCCACGTCGAGTCCGAGTGGGGGTAGTCCGACTCGTAGGTGATGTTGTCCTCGCCGATCTGGTCGATGAGCATCAGGCCGTTCGGGTCGTCGAAGAAGCAGCCGTAGACGTGGTCCTTGAAGTAGCTCGACGGCGGGTTCGGGACCTTGTCGGCGATTCCGCCCCAGCCCCGGTTGTCCTCCCACACCACGTCCATGCGGTGGAGCAGATGGGGGATCCAGCCGATCTGGCCCTCGGAGTAGGCCACCTTCAGGTTCGAGAACCGCTCGAAGAGACCCGACAGCAGGAAGTCGGTCATCGACAGCTCGGCGTTGATGTGGGTCAGCGAGGAGCCCACGGCGGCCGGCGCGTCGGCCGAGGTCGACGGCATCTTCGAGCTCGAGCCGATGTGCATGTTGACCACCATCGACGTCTCGTCGCACGCCGCGAAGAACGGGTCCCAGTAGTTGTCGGGGTCGTGGATCGAGGGGAGCCCGAGGTAGGCCGGGATCTCGGAGAAGCAGACGGCCCGCACGCCGCGCCCGGCATTGCGGCGGACCTCGGCGGCGGCCAGCTGCGGATCCCACAGCGGCACGATGATCAGGGGGATCAGGCGGCCGCCGGTGCCGGCGCACCACTCCTCGACCTGGTAGTCGTTGTAGGCCTCGACGCACAGGAGGGCGAGCTCCTTGTCCTTGGCCTCGGTGAAGGTCTGGCCGCAGAAGCGGGGGAAGGTCGGGAAGCACAGGGACGCCTCGATGTGGTTCTCGTCCATGTCCTCGAGGCGCTCCTTCTGGCTGTACGAGCCGGGGCGCATGTCCTCGTAGGTGATGCCCTTCATGGTGACCTCGTCACGGGGGACGCCCACCGCGGAGTCGACCCGGAGGAGAGGACGCTTCAGGTCCTCGTAGTACCACCAGTCGGTAGCGTTGCCCTCGGACCCGGGCTTCACGGTCAGCTTGCCGCCGACGAAGGTGATCTCCCCCATCGGGGCGCGCACGATCCGGGGGCACACGTCGTGGTACTTGGCCGGGATGCGGTCCGTCCAGGTGGTTGCGGGCTCGACGATGTGGTCGTCGACGGAGATGATCTTCGGCAGTTCGGCCATGATGGGGAGTGTATCCCCGGTTCTGACGGAGTGTCAGTTGCGGAAGCGGGTACCGGGAGCCGGGCCGTCCCGCTGCCGGCGGGCAGGACCCGGCCGACGGAGGACCGCCGCCGGATGAATGCCGTGCGAACTGCCCGATTACGGGGAATCACCCCTTTCGCCCGCTCCGGCCGGTGCCTACCATGGGCACGATGCGAATCCCGGTGCGAGGACTGGTCACCGTCGCGTCCGTCCTCGTCACGGCGGCGGTCGCCATGACCGCGGCGCCGCCCGCGGTCGCCGCCCCGGCCGCGGCCGCGCTGGTGTCGAGCGCACTGGCCTCCCCCCACGTCTACGCCGGCGGTGGCGTCCTCGGGTTCGGCGCCCCGGCTGTCGGCAGCCCCCTCACCCTCCCGCTGAGCTCGGTGGTGGTCGCCCAGACCGCCAACCCGGCAGCCACGGCCGCCGACGAGGGCTACTGGCTCGCCTCGGCCGACGGCGGCGTCTACACCGTGGGCAACGCCGGGTACTACGGCTCGCTCGGGGCGCTCCACCTCCAGGGGCCGATCGTCGCCATGGCGGCCACGCCCGACGGCGGTGGCTACTGGCTGGTCGCCCTCGACGGCGGTGTGTTCGCCTTCGGTGATGCCGCCTTCCACGGCTCGATGGGAGCGGTCCCGTTGAACCAGCCGATCGTCGGGATGGCGTCGACGCCAGACGGCAGGGGCTACTGGCTGGTGGCATCCGACGGCGGGGTGTTCGCCTTCGGCGACGCCCCGTTCCTCGGGTCGATGGGTGGGGCCCCGCTGGTGTCGCCCGTCACCGGCATGGCCCCGACCCACACCGGTCTCGGCTACTGGATTGTCGCCGGCGACGGTGGGATCTTCGCCTTCGGCAACGCCGGCTTCCACGGGTCGATCGGCGGCACCCCGCTCAACGACCCGGTGGTCGCCATGGCCGCCACGCCGGACGACGGCGGCTACTACTTCGTCGCCACCGATGGGGGCGTGTTCACCGAGGGCGACGCGGTCTACCGGGGGTCGCTCGGCGGAGGGCTCGGCGGCAACCCGCACGCGATACTCCCGGTAGTCGCCGTCACCCTCGACGCGGGCGGCTCGGGGTACTGGCTCCTCGACCCGGACGGGTTCAACTACTCCTTCGCCAACCCACCCGACCCGGTGCCATCGGCCACGGCCTCGGCCATCGTGTCGGTGGCCGCCGGCCAGGTGAACGCCGACCCGTACACCGGGTACTTCTGCAACCCGTACGGCCCGTGTGAGGCCTGGTGCGCCCTGTTCGCCACCTGGGTGTGGGAGCAGGCCGGGGTGCCGATCCCGTCGTACGCGTTCACCGGAGACATCTACAGCTGGGCGGCGGCCAACGCCGAGGTCCTGCCCCCGACGGCCGCCCCGCTGCCCGGCGACGCCGTGCTCTACGGGACTGGGCCCTGGTCGACGGCGACGTCGGTCCACGTCGGCCTGGTGGCGCAGGTCTGGCCCGACGGCGCCGTGGTGGCCTTCGAGGGGGACGCCGGCCCGGCGGCCACCGGAAGCCTGGCCGTCATCATCAACGGCCCCTACCTGCCGAGCCACTCGCTGCAGTACAACGGGGTCGGCGTCTACGCCCTCGCCCGGCCGTGACCCGGTCCTGAGCGGGGCGGTCCGGCCGGCCGGTCAGCGCTCGGCGAGCAGCGAGTCGAGCAGGCGGGCACGGTGGTCGCCTGCCGATCCCCACGCCTCGGCCAGGGCCCATGTGCGCTTGAGGAAGAGGTGGAGGTCGCACTCCCACGTGTACCCGATGGCGCCGTGGACCTGAAGCGACACCCGGGCGGCCTCGGTGGCGGCGTCCGACGCGTAGGCCTTGGCCACCGAGGCGGCCCGTGATGCGTCCGGGCTCCCGGCGTCGAGCGCCCACGCGGCGCCGTAGACGACGGGCCGGGCGAATTCGAGCAGGACCTGGGCCCCGGCCAGCAGGTGCTTGACCGCTTGGAAGCTGCCGATGGGCTTGCCGAACTGCTGGCGGTCCTTGGCGTACGCGGCGGTGAGGGCGATCATGGCCTCCGACAGGCCGAGCAGCTCGGCGCCGGAGGCGACGGCCGCCCGGTCGGCCGTCGTGGCCAGGTGCGCCTCGGCGCGGGCGCCCGAGACCAGGACGGTCTCCGGGGTCGGTGCCCACACCGGGGTGCCGAGGCGACGGGTGGGGTCGAGCGACGGGACCGGGGCGACCGCGACCGACCCGGCGTCGACGCCGTGGAGCTCGCGTCCGTGGGGTCCGTCGGCCACCAGGAGGAGCAGGTCGGCCCCGACCGCCCCGGCGACGGGCTCGGTCGGCCACGCGGGGTCTGCCACTGCGACGGTCAGGTCCCCGGCGGCCAGCGCCTGGAGCCACGGCCCGATGCGAGCGTCCGCGGTGCCGGCGGCGTCGAGGTCGGCCAGCAGCGGGACGGCCAGCCCGGTGGTCGCCACCAGCGGCTCGGGCAGGGCCACCCGTCCGGCCTCCTCGACCAGCAGTACCAGGTCGACCAGGCCGAGTCCGAGGCCCCCACGTGTCTCGGGCACCGACAGGCCGGTGACCCCGAGCTCGGCCAGCGTGGCCCACCGGGGAGTGCGGGCGGCGGTCACGTCATAGGCGGCGCGCACGTCGTCGGTCGTGCACTCCTTGGCCAGGACCTGGCGGACGGCGTCACGGAATTCGAGCTGCTGGTCGGTGAAGGCGAAGTGCATGTCGGTCGCTCCCGCTCAGCCCCGCGGCAGCCCGAGCATGCGCTCGGCCACCACGTTCCGCTGGATCTCGTTGGTGCCGGCGTAGATGGGGCCGGCCAGTGCGAACAGGAAGCCGTCGAGCCACGGCGCGTCCACGCCGTCCCCGTGGAACTCGGCCTCGGGGCCGAGCAGGTCGAGAGCGGCCCGGTGGATGGCCAGGTCGGTCTGGGACCAGTGGATCTTGTTGGCGCTGGCCTCGGGCCCGACCGACCCGCCGTCGAGCACCCGGGTGGCGGTCCACAGGGTGTTGAGGCGGTAGGCCTCGGCATCCATCCAGGCCCGGGCCACGGCATCGCCGCTGCGCCGGGTGCGCTCCGGGTCGGTGGCCAAGCGCCCGGCGTAGAGCGCCACCAGGCGGTCTGCGGCACGGCTGTAGCGGGCCGGGCTGCGCAGGCTGAGCCCCCGCTCGGAGCCGGCGGTGGCCATGGCCACGTTCCACCCCTTGCCGACCTCGCCGAGGACCAGGTCGTCGGGCACGAAGACGTCCTCGAAGAAGAGCTCGGCGAACCCCGTCTCGCCGTCGATCTGGGGGATCGGCCGCACGGTCACCCCCGGGGTGGCCATGTCGATCAGGAAGTAGGTCAGCCCCCGGTGGCGCTCGGCCTCCGGGTCGGTGCGGAACAGGCCGAAGCACCACTCGGCGAAGGCACCCCGGGATGCCCAGGTCTTCTGGCCGCTGAGGACCCAGCCGCCTTCGTCGTCCGACCGGCGGGCCCGGCTGCGGATGCCGGCCAGGTCGCTGCCGGCATCGGGCTCGGACCATCCCTGGCACCAGATCTCCCGGGCCGAGGCCATGGGTGGCAGGAAGCGCGCCTTCTGGGCGTCGGTCCCGAATTCGAACACGGTGGGAGCCAGGAGGAAGACCCCGTTCTGGCTGACGCGCAGTGGCGCCTGGGCGCGCCAGTACTCCTCCTCGAACACGAGCCACTCGAGGATCCCGACTCCCCGGCCGCCGAACTCCTCGGGCCACGAGACGACCGACCAGCGGTCGGCGGCCAGCTCGGCCTCCCACGAGCGGTGTGCCTCGAACCCCTCGGCGGTGTCCAGTGACGGCAGGGACCGGGGTGCCGGTGCGTGCTCGGCCAACCAGGCCCGCGCCTCGGCCCGGAACGCCTCCTGGGCGTCGGTGTAGTGCAGGTCCATCGGTCGGTCCATCGGGTGCGTCCCTCGCTCGGCCGGTCGCGTTCGGCGTCCGGCGCAGTCGAGGGGAAATCTGACACACCGCCAGATTTCCGGCAACCGTGGCCCATCGGCCACAATGTCTTCATGGCCAGCGCTGTGATCGTCGACGTCGTCCGCACCCCGGTCGGAAGGAGGAACGGACGGCTGTCCGGCTGGCACGCGGTGGACCTGGCCGCCCAGCCGCTCGTCGCACTGCTGGCCCGCAACGACCTCGACCCGGCGATGGTGGAGGACGTCATCTTCGGGTGCACGATGACCGTGGGCGAGCAGGCCATGAACATCGGGCGCAACGCCGCACTCGCCGCCGGTTTCCCGGACACGGTCCCGGGGACCACCGTCGACCGTCAGTGCGGGTCGGCCCAGCAGGCGGTCCACTTCGCCGCCCAGGCCGTCGCCTCGGGGGCCATGGACATCGTGATCGGCGGCGGCGTCGAGGCGATGAGCCGCGTCCCCATCGGGTCGACCACCGAGCACGGACCTGGCGAGGCCTACGGGCCGACGGTGCACGGCCGGTTCGACTTCATCCACCAGGGCCTGTGCGCCGAGGAGATCGCCCGTCGGTGGGACATCTCCCGTGAGGACATGGACCGGTTCGCCCTCCGCTCCCACGAGCGGGCGGCCCGGGCCATCGCCGAGGGGCGCTTCGACAACGAGATCCTGCCGCTGGCCACCCGTCGGGCCCGGATCGAGGACAAGGTGGCCGTGGCTGGCACCGACGAGGGTGACCCGGCCGGCGAGGGCCTGCTCACCTTCGACGAAGGGGTCCGCGCCGGCTCCACCTACGAGAAGCTGGCCTCGCTGCCCCCGTGCTTCGTGGAGGACGGACGGGTGACGGCGGCCTCGTCGTCACAGATCTCCGACGGCGCCGCCGCCGTGCTGATCATGTCGGAGGAGCGCGCCGCGCAGCTCGGGCTCACCCCCCGGGCCCGGTTCCACACGTTCGCGGTGGCGGCCAACGATCCGGTGATCATGCTGACCGCCCCCATCCCGGCGACGACGCTGGTCCTCGCGAAGTCGAAGCTCTCGCTGGACGACATCGACCTCGTCGAGATCAACGAGGCGTTCGCCTCGGTGGTGCTGGCGTGGGAGAAGGAGCACCATCCGGACATGGACAAGGTCAACGTCAACGGCGGGGCCATCGCCATCGGCCACCCGACCGGCGGCTCGGGCGCGCGTCTCATGGCGACGCTGCTCAACGAGATGGAGCGCACGGGCGCCCGCTACGGATTGCAGACCATGTGCGAGGGCGGGGGCCAAGCCAACGCCACCATCCTCGAGCGCCTGGGCTGAGCCGGTCCGGTCCCGCGGCGCGCCGGACGCCACGGGCCCGCCCCGCGTAACGGGTGCCGGAGCACGCCGCTACGCGGGGAGGTCTGTCTGCGGGGTCGTCTCCGCCTGCTTGGAGAAGTCGATCCGGTCGGCGGTCACCGGTCGCGACATCAGGTAGCCCTGGTAGAGGTCGCAACCGAGCGCTGCCACCCGCTCGAGTTGGATGGGGGTCTCGACCCCCTCGGCCAGGACCACCAGGCCCAGTGCCTTGGACAGCTGGACGATGGCGGTCACGATGGCCTCGTCGGTCTCGAGGATGCCGAGGCCGTCGACGAAGGACTTGTCGATCTTGAGCACCTTGACCGGGAACCGCTTGAGCCGGGCCAGCGAGGACTCGCCGGTCCCGAAGTCGTCGATGGCCAGTCCGACACCCATGGCGTGGATCCCGTTGAGGGCATCCACGGTCTCGGAGGTCTCGCTCATCAGCAGCGATTCCGTGACCTCCAGGACGAGTGCCGCCGGGGGCAGGCCGGAGTCGGCCAGCGCCTCGGCGATGGTTTCCAGGAGCGAGGAGTCACTCAGCTGGTGGACCGACAGGTTGACCGTGATGTACGCGTCCTCGGCCCCCGACACCTCGTTCCGCCACCGGGCCATGGTCTGGCACGACTCGCGGAGGACCCAACGTCCGAGGGAGAAGATCAGGTCGGTCTCCTCGGCGAAGGGGATGAACTCCATCGGGCCGAGCAGGCCGCGGGTCGGGTGGTTCCACCGCACGAGGGCCTCGAGGGCGACGATCTTGCCGCTCTCCACCGAGGCGATGGGCTGGTAGTGGACGACCAGCTCATCGTGCTCGATCGAGTGACGGAGGTCGTCGTAGATCTCCAGTCGGGCCACCGAGTTGACCCGGAGCGACTCGTCGAAGACCTCGACCCGCGAGCGACCGCTGTTCTTGGCCTTGAACATGGCGGTGTCGGCCTGCTGGAGGATGTCCTGGGCGGTCTGGTCACCCTGGACCACATAGGCGACGCCGACGCTGGCGGTGACCACCACGGAGCGGCCGGTGGACAGCCGGAACGGGGCCTCGGTCACCTTCGAGTACTCGCCGGCCAGGGCGATCGCGTGGTCGACGTCGCCGACGTTCGGGCACAGCACCACGAACTCGTCGCCCGAGAACCGGCTCACCATGTCGCCCTTGCGCGACGCCATCTTGAACCGCCGGGCCAGCTCGAGGAGCAGCTCGTCGCCGCTGGCGTGGCCGAACGAGTCGTTGACCAGCTTGAACCGGTCGAGGTCGATGAAGAGCACGGCGAGGTTGGTCTCGTGCTGCATGGAGATCATCAGCTCGCGCTCGAGCTCGTTGTTGAGGGACTGACGGTTCCCCAGGCCGGTGAGCGAGTCATGGAAGGCGAGCCACTGCAGTCGGGACTCGGCTTCCTTGCGGTCGGTCACATCGGTGAACGAGCACACCACCATGGGGGCGTCGGTCTGACTCGCCCCGGTGAGCAGGCGTGCACTCATCGACAGCCACTGGAATCCGCCGGAACCGTTGCTGACGCCGATGACCACACCGTCCTCGGGCTCGCCGGTCTGGCGTGTCCGGACGTGGGGGAACATGCCGGGCGTGAGCGGCTGACCGGTCGCCGAGGTGGCGATGGCGTCGCCGGTGAACATCCGGTGGCCGTCGAAGTCGGTGAGCCGGTCGCCGAGGATGGTGGCGGCTGCCTGGTTGTGGGCGCTCATCTTGCCGGACTCGTCGAAGAGGATGATCCCTTCGCTGAGCGATGCGACGACGGCCTCGTAGCGCTCCTCGGCCGCACGGCGACCCGCCTCGGCCTGGCGGGCATCGGTGAGCTCGGTGCACACGACCACCCAGCCGGACGGTTGGGCGTTGTCGTCGATGAGGGGATCGATCGACACGAGCACGTCGACCGACGAGCCGTCCTTGCGGTGGTGGGCGTGCTCACCGCGTCGGAGCACGGCGGCGCTGTCAGTCCGGTTGGCGGTCACCACCGTCCCGATCGACAGGCCCTTCACCTCGTCCTGCGACCATCCGTAGATGGCCTGGGCCGCGTGGTTCCAGCTCTCGATGCGCCCCTCGGTGTCGATACCGATGATGGCATCGGAGACGTGGGCGATGAGACTGGCCTGGTACCGGGCCGATGCCTCGGCGGCCAGGCGCTCGGAGATGTCCCGGGCGATCACCTGGAAGGCGGGCTCACCATTCCAGGTGGTGCGGATGCTGGTGAGCTCCATGACCGTGACGGTGCCGTCGACGGACTTGATGCGGGCCTCGCCGTGCTCGAAGAACTGGCCGTCCTCGGTGAGCTGGGCCAGGCGCTCCACCATGCCGGGAATGTCGTCGGCGCCGACTACGTCGGTCACCGGCCGCCCGTAGTTCGCAGCCACGATCGCCGCGTAGTCGTCGTCCTCGGTGGCGCCGAAGATCAGCTTGGCGGCGGCACGGTTGCCGTAGACGAGGCGTCCGGCCTGATGGACGGCGACCACGTCGGGGGAGACCTCCGACAGCAGCCGGTAGCGGCTCACCAGCTCTCCGAGTTCACGCTCGAACCTCTGCTGGGCGGTGATGTCGATGACCACGCCGGTGTAGATCCTCGGCCGGGCGGTGGTCATGGTCGGGATGCGCGTCGGCAACTCGGTGGGAGAGGCCCGGACGACGATACTGTGGTCGCCGCCCTCGGGGCAGCCCACCACCACGTGGAGCTCGAACTCGGACGGGGGGACGCCGGCGCGCAGCGGTGCGAGCACCGGCTCGAGCAGGAGGGCCCCGATGGTCTCCTGGAAGGCTCCCGACCGGTCGTCGTCGGACGTCAGCGCCGGTTCGCCACTCCGCTGGGTGGCCGCTGACGGTGCGCTCCCGCCGGGGAGCATCGGTCCGATGTCACGCGGCACGGCCGTCGGCAGGTCGGACTCGACGGAGTGGACCGAGAACCCGAGCGTCCCCCCGGGGAACCCGAACAGCTCCTCGATGGGCGACGACCAGGTGACGGCACCCGAAATGGTGTCGTACATCCAGATGACCGTGGGGAGCCCGGCCCCCATGAGGTCGAGTTCCTGGGACAGTTCGAGCGGCCGGTCGCCCAGCACCGATGCGGTCTGGTCGACACGATCGAAGACGGCACGCCGTCGGTCGAACTCCTTCGCAGTTGCCATAGACCAAAAGCATCGGCCCGGGCACCGGCAATCTTGAGCCGGATCTCACCTGGACGGGTGGTCAGGCACTGGTGAGGCACCGCTCAGATCTGTGGCTCGCCGATCACCACGACGGAGTTGAAGCCACCCATGCCGATCGAGGACTTCACCATCGGGCCCGGAAGGCGGGGCGTGAGTCCGTTGAGCAGGCGGGGGTGTCCGTGGGCCACCTGGCGCGGGGCCGGGATGAAACCGGTCTGGAACGCATAGACAGTGGCCAGGATCTCGACCGCCGACGCCGCCGCCTGGCAGTGTCCGATGAGGGGTTTGACCGAGAAGATGCCGTGGGCTTCGGGGAGCAGCTCATCGAGCACCCGTGCCTCGGCGGCGTCGCACTGGGCGGTCCCGGGGCCGTGGGCGTTCACGTAGGCGATGTCGGACGGGTCGACTCCCGCGGTGTCCATGGCGTCGCGGAAGCAGCGGAAGACCTCGTTGAGGTCGGGAGCCATGGCCACGGCGTTGTAGCCGTCCATCGACATCGCCCCACCCAGGATGGTGGCCTGGGCACCGACGTCCTGGTTGGACAGCACCATCGCCACGGCTGCCTCGCCACCGACGAAGCCGCGGCTGCCTTCCTGGAAGGGACGACAGGCTTCGAAGGGCGGCGTGTCGAGCACGGCCACTCCTACGTCACTAAATCCCCGCAGGTTCTGCGGATGACCGGACAGGTCGGTGGCCAGCAGGATGACATCGGTGGCGACGCCCGAGTCGAGCCACGACTTGGCGGTGATGATGCCGGCATTGCCCGACGCGCACATGGCGGACACCGACATGGCCGGTCCGTGGAAGTCGTTCTCCTTCATCAGCATGGAGATGACGGTGGACGGCATCATGTTGACCCAGCGGCGTGCACGTACACGCGACTCGGCGGAACGGTAGAAGTCGCTCCACATGTCGACGTCGCCCAGCACGAGGCTGTGGACCACACCCACGGTGTGGCCGGGCTTCCACCCGCGCTCGCAAGCGTCGGTGATGGCCTCACGGGCGGCGAAGCGAAGGGCCTGCATGAACCGACTGGGACCGTCGCGTCGGTCTCCCTCGTCGGCGATGCGCGAAAGGTAGGCGACGCCGCCGTCGACGTAGCCGTCGAGGCCGGTCGTCAGCTTGACGGCGCTCTCCCCGAGGAGGAAGCCGTCCCATACGTGCTTGGTCCCCCAGCCGTAGCCCGTGACGGCACCGACACCGGTGATGCTCATCGGTGAGTCCTTGCCGGGACGACGTGCTGCGGAGGACCGCTCTGCTGCTTCGGACATCTGACCTCCTCGGCCGTTCGGGGCAGACCGGAGTGACGGTGTCAACGGGTTCAGGTCCCGTGATCGTCAGCAGTCGGCGGCTCCATGTTGCGGGCTACGTCGGGTAATGCGGGTTGCTGTGAGGACAAAAGTATGACCCAGCGTGGACAGGGAAACAATGGGCAATTCGGACGTTGTGACGTGCGCGAGGTTGCCTATGGACATCGATCACGGTTGGCGCTAGGGCGCGCACGGTGGCGTCGAGAACGCATGTGCTGCGCATGGTTCGGTGTCGACTTCGTGCAGCGCGGGTCGCGTCGGCGGCGAGCAGTGGAGCGGTCGCTGTCGCGTCAGCCTGTGTCGCGTCAGCCTGTGTCGCGTCAGTCGGTGTCGCGTATGCCGAGTCGGTCGAGCACGCGCTCTGCCTCCTCCATCACCCGGGTGATCAGCTCCGCCACCGTCGGCAGTTCGCCGATCTCGCCGACGACCTGCCCGGTCGGCAGCACGCCGACGTCAGTGCGCCCGTCGACCAGTGCCGCCTTCGTCATCATCGGAGCATTGGCCGCCATGACGACCTGCGGCCACGACAGGCCGTTGCCCTGCTTCATCGCCCGGCCCTCCTTCAGCAGCGCCATGAGTGTGGTGTCGGTCTCCTTGCGGAAGGCGTGGGCATTGGCCATCGCCCGGGGCAGGGCCCGCAACCAGCTCGACCGCTCGAGGTGGTCGACCAGGTCGGTGCGGATCACCCGCTGAGGCGCGCCGTCGACTGCGGTCGACACCACCGTGCCGGTCACCGGTGTCTTCAGGTAGAGCTGCTTGACGTCGTCGGGCACCCGGCTCTCCTGGGTGAGTAGGAAGCGGGTCCCCATGGCGATTCCGGACGCGCCATAGGCCAGCGCGGCGACGAGTCCGCGCCCGTCGAAGAACCCACCGGCGGCGATCACGGCGACCCGGTCGCCGACCGCGTCGACCACGGCAGGAGCGAGCAGCGACGTCGGTACCGAGCCGGTGTGACCGCCGCCCTCGCCGCCCTGCGCGATGACGGCGTCCACGCCCCACTCGGCCACCTTCTCGGCATGCCGCCGGGCGCCGATGGTGGGCATCACCACCAGCCCGGCAGACCGGCACCGGGCGACCAGGCCCGGGTTCGGCGCCTGGGCGAAGCTGGCCACCCGCACGCCGTTGTCGATCATCAGTGCCACCCGGTCGCCCACGTCGGCGACGTCGGTGCGCATGTTGACGCCGAAGGGCTTGTCGGTGCGGGTCCGCACCTCGGCGATGGCGGCAACCAACTCGTCGAAGGTCATGGTGGCCGATGCCAAGACTCCCAAGCCGCCAGCTTCGGCGGTGGCCGCCACCAGTCGCGGCCCGGCCACCCAACCCATGCCGGTCTGCACGATCGGGTAGCGGACGCCGACCAGATCGCAGAAGGACGTGTGCAGCGCGGGGTGGGTCACGGCTTCACCTCGCGATCGCGCATCCCCTTCGGGTCGAGGACGGTGCGGAGCAGGACGAGCTCCTCGTCCGTCGGCAGGCGGGTGTCCGGGACGTCGTCGGGGATCACCAGCTCGAAGCCCGTGGCCGCCACCACGTCGTCGACGGTGACGCCGGGATGCACCGAGGCGAGGCGCATGACGCGCTCGGGTGTCCCGAAGTCGAAGACGCCGAGGTTGGAGACGACGGATCGGATCTCGTGGAACCTGGTCGCCGAGGGGCCTGCCGCCGCCGCCCTGGCGTACCCGACGCCGGACACCACGTCGACCTGCTCGACGAACGACCGCGTCGAGTGGCTGGGCACCCAGTAGCTCGTCGTGTGGTTGACCGTGTTTCCCGGCGCGCCCCGCACGCCGACCAGCTGTGCCTTGGGCCGGGCCCACGGGCCGATGGCGCTGATGTTCTGGTTGCCGGTGCGGTCGATCTGCGAGGCCATCATGATCAGGTTCCGTCGTCCGGACCACACCACGTCGAAGACCCGGCGGTACGGCATGTGGGACTCGAGCACGAGCGAGTCGGGCCTGGCACCGAGTGGCGGCGCGCCGTCGACCAGTGCAGCGTCGCCGTCGGTCAGGACCAGATCGGGTGCGAAGGTGAGGCGGGCCAGTCGGGCACCGAGCGCGGGCGCAGTGCCGAAGGCGCTGGCCATCACCTCGCCGTCGCCGCGGAACACCTCGGCGCAGGCGACGGCGCAGAACTCGGCCCGGGTCACCCCGGTGGTGGTGTCGGTCACTTGCCCTCCTTGGCGGCCTTGGCCGCGGCCCGCTCGTCCGCCGCCTCCCGGGTGGCCGCCTGGTAGCCGGCCTCGTCCACGGCCAGGAACCGCTCGCGGAAGGCGGCCCATGCGTCGGGGTCGCCGGCGGCGGCCACGTACTCCTTCTGGAACCCCTCGTCGCGTCCGTAGTCGGGGACACAGGCGGTGAAGTGCGCTCCGCCGGGTGTCTCCAGCACCCCATCGGTCAGGAGGCGGCTGACGCACATGGTCTGGATCGGCCCCTCGGCCCCCAGCTGCTCCGTGGGCACCACCCGCTCGGTGGTGACGAACCTGCGGTCGGCAGCACCGAGGAACAGCTCGTCGAAGAAGGGGTCCGGGCCGAGGATCTGGCCCGACCCGGCGGCGTCCGCCCGGTTGACGTGGACGACGGCGGCATCGAGCCGGAGGGCCGGCATGGCCACCAACTCCTCGCCGTCGTCGTAGGGGGAGCGGACAGTGCGCAGCGAGGGGTTGACCACCAGCACGTCGGAGCCGAGGCCCGATCGGGTCGGCAGGAAGGGGATCCGCTGTGATGCCGCCAGCAGGCCGAGGTAGAACATGCCCTCGTCGATCTCCATGGCCTCGACGGCGCCGGCCTGACGGGCCGCCTTGAAGTGGGGATCGGTCGGGATGGAGTCGAGGGTCACGAACCCGTACACGACCTTGGCCACCTTGCCGGCCGCGCACAGGAGGCCGACGTCGGGCCCGCCGTAGGAGACGACGGTCAGGTCGGTCAGGTCGGAGCGCAGGATGGCCCGCACGGCGGCCATCGGCTTGCGCCGGGAGCCCCAGCCGCCGATCCCGATGGTCATGCCCGGGGAGAGCTCGCCCACGAACTCGTCGAGGGTCATCCGCTTGTCAGCCATGGGTGGGTCCCGTCTGCTCGGCGCCGGTCGGAAGAGGTGTGACGGTCATCGGGACGTGTCGGCGTCGCGCTTCTCGACGAAGGCGGCCCGCTGCTCGTCGGCCACGCCGGCGACGTGCAGCTCGTAGGTGAACCCCTGCTCGAGCCGGTAGCTCGACCGGACGTCGACGGGGTCGATCCCGTTGAGGGACTCCTTGGCCCGACGGATGATGGTCGGGCTCTTGGCGGCGATGTCCTCGGCGACCTCGTAGGCCGCGTCGACCAGGTCGTCCTTGGGCACTACCCGGAGCACGGATCCGTAGTGGTGCAGCTCTACGGCCGTCGCCGGCTTGGCCGTGTAGACCATCGAGCGCATGCGGTGCTGGGGGACCAGGCGCGACAGGTGTGTGGCCGCGCCCAGGGCGCCGCGGTCGACCTCGGGGAGCCCGAAAGTGGCGTCCTCGGAGGCCACCACGATGTCGGCGTTGCCGGCCAGGCCCACGCCACCGCCCAGACAGAAGCCGTGCACGGCGGCGATCACCGGCACCTCGCACTCGTAGACGGCGGCGAATGCGGCGAAGCAGCCGCGGTTGGCCCCGATGAGCGCCTGGTCGCCTTTGGCCTGGATCTCCTTGATGTCGACCCCGGCGCAGAACCCGCGGCCCTCGGCCCGCAGGATCACCACCCGGTTGTCCTCGACCCTCCCGGCGGCCAGCAGGGCATCGGCCAGGCCGAACCAGCCGGCCACGTCCAGGGCATTGACCGGCGGGTGGTCGATGACCACCTCGGCGATGCCGGGTCGGATCTGATGGGTGACGATGGGCATGTGGTGCTCCAGTGGTCTGCGGCGGGGCCGGTCGCCTCCGCCCTGGCCGGTGGGCGGGCGGAGGGTTGCGCAGCCACGCTCTCGGCGTGCTGGGGATGGTGATGGTCAGGGGACGGCGGTGGTGCGGCGACACCGGCACCGTCCCGGCGGAGTGCCGGGCCGGATCCTGGTTCGGATCTGATGCCGTGTCAGGTAATAGTGGTCTGGACAGTACCAGTCGGAACCAGGGAGGCAGCTGTGGCAGGACGTGGGAGCACCGACCGGATCGACCCGCTCGATTTCAGCGGTCGGGCGGTCGTCGTCACCGGTGGCGCCCGGGGGATCGGGCGGGGGATCGCCGAGGGGTTCCTGGCCGCCGGGGCCGACGTCGTGGTGTGCGGACGCTCGACGGTGGGCGACGACGAGCTCCCGCAAGGGAGAGACGTCGCCGGCGTCCTGCGTCGGGCCCACTTCGTGGCGGCCGACCTGCAGCGCTACGGC
>Ga0209048_10000887_pt1 | contig 31697 bp, 31 predicted proteins | sample FrelakmetCRP12CR_FD_187146 | JGI IMG/M metagenome (GOLD analysis project Ga0209048, IMG submission 187146) | Freshwater lake sediment microbial communities from the University of Notre Dame, USA, for methane emissions studies - CRP12 CR (SPAdes)... | ecosystem: Environmental > Aquatic >...
TAACTTCGTACGGGGCTGCTGCGATTTTGACGAGCGCCACCGGTTGCGGTTCCCTTCGATTACCTCGACCCCGTCGGGTCGCGCGGCGCATGCCGGAAGGATCGATCATTCAAGGTATGGCGCACCAAATACGGGCACTCGGTTTGCCAAGCGCCGGAGCCGTGCCCTCAGGCGCCGCGAAGAGGGGCGCCGGCCCGGAGCACTAGATGCGAATCGCTTGCCAACGGCCCGATCGCCAGCGCCACTGCAGCGCCGCCGCGAGCAGGACGACGTCCACCAGCACGGCTATCCAGCCGCCCAGCGCCCCGAAGCCAAGCTGCGGCACGGCCTCGAACCAACCCTGCCCCGGCGCGAACGACAAGACGTACGTTAGCGGAACAAACACGCCCCAGGAGATTGCAAAGAAGATGAGCGTTGGCACGCGCACGTCGCCCGCGCCACGCAACGAAAAGCTGGTGCCAAGCTGCAAGCCGTCGAAGAGCTGGTAGGCCGCAGCGACCCATACCAGATTGCTGCCGAGCGCCACGACCTCGGCGGCGTGTGGGTCCAGCGCGTTCACGAAGAGCGGCAATAGTCCCGGCCCAAGGAGCGCGAGCAATGCACCGATGACCCCCATATAGAGCGTCGTGAGCGCGATCATCGTCTTGCCGAGCCGCCGGGCCCAGGCGACATCGCCAGCGCCTACGGCCTGGCCCACGAGTGTCGTTCCGGAGAGCGCAAGCCCGATGCCGGGCAGGTAGGCGACCGAGGTAAACATCATCACAATCTGCGTGGCCGCACCGTCCACCGGCCCGAGGCGCGTCAGCATCAGAGAGAAGACCGCCGTGCTGGCCATCTCCGCCGAGCTCATGATCCCCATCGGCAACCCGAGCCTGAGGTCGCGCAGGATCGGAGCCGCCTGCGGCCGCCACGTCAGGTGAGAGCGGTAACGCTGGCGAAACTCGGGGCGCAGGAAGATCGCGAGCGCGCAAAGCACGCCACACAGCATGCTCATGTTGGTAGCCCAGGCCGAGCCCGCAATGCCCCAACCGAGCTCGACAATGAAGAGGCGGTTGAAAACAGCGTTTGCAACACACACGAACGCTGTCACCAGCACGGTCACACGCGTGCGTGCGATGCCGTTGAAGAACCCGATCAGCGCCCAGAGCATGACGACGAGCGGCGCACCGAGGAGCCTCGGCTGCCAGAACGCGAGCGCCTGCCGCACAATGGCCTCCTCGAGCCCGAACGGGGCGAGGATCCAGGGCCCCGCGCCGGCAAGCAGCACGCAGAACGGCAGCGCCGCCAGCCCAGCCCAGAGACCGTTCCAGGTGGCGCGGCTCGCGCGCCAGTGCCGCCGGGCGCCTTCCGCCTGCGCGACGAAGGTCTGCACGGCGAGCCCGATGCCTCCGATCAGCATCACCACGCAGAACGCCAGCCAGAATATCGCCGACATTCCGGCCATCGCTTCGGTCGAGATGCGCCCCACAAACCAGGTGTCCGTGAGGCTGATCACCGCCTGCAGGCTGCTGTTCACCATGAGCGGCAGCGCGAGCGACGCAACGGCCGCGTAGTCGACATGCGCCGAGCCGTCCGCGCGTAGCCGCTGCGCGGGTCGGCGAGGTGCGGTGGCATCCCGGTCGGCGGGTTGAGGGGCTGGAGTGGTCATGGTTGATCGCGTGTCGTGCCGAATCACGGCTGCCGTTCTCGAGGAAGCTCTCGAACTCTACCGCGCCAAGGGGGGGCCAGCGCTGCAGGCAGCGCGAAGTCTGGGCGCCATGCCGTGACTCAGTTGTGGCTTTGTGGAAGAGAGTTAAGCAACTCGCGATGTAGTCAGCGCACCAAGGCCCGTATTGCCGGGAATCGCCCTGAAACTCGCCTGGATCCGGAGGCCTCGCTTGCCGTTGCGCCGCCTCAATGCGCTCGGCGAACAGCGCTGAGATACTCGCGCACGCCGGCAAGCGATCGGACGATCGTGTGCGCCTGAGTGAGCCTCGAGGCCTCGTGCGTCGTGGTGACGGCGAGGACGGTGGCGCCGGCCCTCAGGCCTGCGATCACGCCGGCCGGCGCGTCCTCCACCACATACAGCGCGTCACCCGCACGCGCGAGGGCGGCGGCCCCCTTCAGGTATGGCGCGGGATCCGGCTTGCCCCGCTCAACGTCGTCTGCGGTCACCAGCGTTTCAGGAACCGGCAAACCCGCGGCGGCCAGACGCGCGTGCGCCAGGGACCGTCCGCAGGAAGTGACGATTCCCCAAGCCGCATCCGCACGTCCGTCCAACCATTCGAGCAGCGGCCCGGCATCGGCGTAGGCAACGATGTCGCCGACGTCCTCGCACTCCAGTTGCAGGTGGCGCTTCGCCCAAGCCTCGACCTCATCCGCCCGCTCCTCGCCGAGCAGCCGCGCGATCGTGGCCCTCGACGGCATGCCCTGCAGCTCGCCGAGCACCTCCGTGCCGACGCCCGCCGCCTCGGCCAGGCGCTTCCAACAGCGGGCCACGCTGGCGCCGGAGTCTATCAGCGTGCCGTCCAGGTCCAGCAGGACGATCTTGCGAGTCAAGTCGCGTCTTGCAACAGGCGACTTTATTCCACAGTCACCGACTTAGCGAGATTGCGCGGCTGGTCGACGTCGGTACCCTTGAGAATCGCGCAGTGATACGCGAGCAGCTGCAGCGGGATGGTGTACACCGCCGGCGCCTGGAAGTAGCTCACGTGGCGCGGCATCTCGATGACCGTCACGCCCTCCGAAGACACCATCCCTGATTCCGGGTCCGCAAACACGAACAGCTCGCCGCCGCGGGCGCGCACTTCCTGCAAGTTCGACTTGAGCTTCTCGAGCAGGTCGTTGTTCGGCGCCACCGTGATCACCGGCATGTCTTCGTCGACGAGCGCTAGCGGCCCGTGTTTCAGCTCGCCAGCAGGATAGGCTTCGGCGTGGATGTAGGAGATTTCCTTCAGCTTCAGGGCCCCTTCCATGGCGATCGGATACATCGGCCCGCGACCGAGGAAGAGCGCGTGGCGCTTGTCAGCGAACTTCTTCGCCAGTTGGCGAACGACCGGGTCGAGCTTCAGAGTCGCCTCGATGAGGGCGGGAATGCCGAGCAGTCGGTGCACGAGCCCTCGCTCGCGCTCGACGTCCGCGGTGTGGAACTTGGCGAGCGCCACCGCCAGCATGCCGAGCGCCGCGAGCTGCGTGGTGAAGGCCTTGGTCGATGCTACGCCGACCTCGGGGCCGGCGCGGGTCAACATGACGAGCTCAGATTCACGCACCAGCGAGCTCTCGGGGACGTTGCAGATCGCGAGCTGCGACAGGTATCCCGCCTGCTTGGCGCGACGAAGTGCCGCGAGCGTGTCGGCGGTCTCGCCCGACTGAGAGACGCTCACGAACAGCGTGTTGCGGGGTACGACCGGGTTGCGGTAGCGGTACTCGCTCGCGATCTCCACCCAGCACGGCAGGCGGCAGATCTGCTCGATGAAGTACTTTGCGACCATGCCAGCGTGATAGCTCGTCCCGCAGGCGACGATGCGCACCGCCTCGGTCTTCGCGAACACCGCTTGCGCGGCGGGGCCGAACGCCGCCTCCAGGAGCTTGCCGCCAGCGACGCGCTCATCGAGCGTCTGCGCGACCGCGCGCGGCTGCTCGTAGATCTCCTTGAGCATGTAGTGCGGGAACTCGCCCTTCTCGGCGGCGTCCGCGGACAGTTCGCTCTCGTGCACCGTGCGCTGCACGGTGTTGCCGTCGCGGTCGATGATCCGCACGCTCTCGCGGCGCACCTCGGCCACGTCGCCTTCCTCGAGGAACAGAAACTTGCGCGTGACGGGCAACAGTGCAGCGATGTCCGAGGCGACGAAGTTCTCGCCCTGGCCGAGGCCGATCACGACCGGGCAGCCCTGGCGCGCGAGCACGATGCGGTCCGGATCCTTCTGCGAGATCACAGCAAGGGCGTAGGCGCCTTCGAGCTCGGCCACCGTCGCGCGCACGGCCTTGAACAGGTCGTGCGTCCTGCTGAGGTGGAAGTGGATGCGGTGTGCGATCACCTCGGTGTCGGTCTCGGAGGTGAACTCGTAACCCGCGCGCTGCAGCTCCCCGCGCAGCTCCTCGTGGTTCTCGATGATGCCGTTGTGGACGATCGCAATGCCGTCCTTCGAGATGTGCGGATGCGCGTTGCGCTCGCTCGGCACGCCGTGGGTCGCCCAGCGCGTGTGCGCGATGCCGAGGTGCCCCTGCGTGGGGTCGGCGTCGAGTGCGTCCTGCAGCTTGCGGACCTTGCCGACCGTGCGCAGGCGCTTGACGTGCCCGCTGCCGTCGACGACTGCAACCCCTGCCGAGTCGTAGCCCCGGTACTCCAGCCGGCGGAGGCCTTCGATCAGGACAGGTACGACGTCACGACCCGCAATGGCGCCAACGATTCCGCACATGGTGAATCCTTCTCCCAGGGGGCGGCGACACTAGCAGAAATTGCTTTGCGATCAAATAGGTAGGAGGCTATTTCGGCTGCTTCTCGGGGCGCTTCCAGCCCTCGATCGTGAGTTGCTTGCTGCGCTCGATGGTCAGCTTGCCGTCCGGCGCGTTCTTGGTGATGGTCGAGCCCGCACCGATAGTGGCGCCCGCACCGACCTTGACCGGCGCCACGAGCATGGTCCCCGAGCCGATGAACGCGCCGTCGCCGATCTCGGTGCGCCACTTGTTCACACCGTCGTAGTTGCAGGTGACGGTGCCCGCGCCCACGTTCACCTTCTCGCCCACGGTCGCATCCCCTAGGTACGTGAGGTGGTTCGCCTTCGCGCCCCGCCGGAGCTCCGACTTCTTAACCTCGACGAAGTTGCCGACGTGGACCTCCTCGTGCAGACGGGCGTCCGGACGCAGTCTCGCGAACGGGCCGATGATGCAGCGCGGCCCGACGACGGCGCGATCGAGCACGCAATTCGCAAGGATCTCGACGTCGTCGCCGATCTCACAGTCGCGGATCGTGACGTTGGGGCCGATGCGCACGCGGTGGCCGAGCAGGACCCTGCCCTCGAGTACCACGTTCACGTCGATGCTGACGTCGCGACCGACCGTGACCCAGCCGCGCGCGTCGAAGCGCGCAGGGTCGGCGAGCGTCACGCCGGCTAGCATCAGTTCGTTCGCACGGCGGCCGCGATAGACGGCCTCGACCTCCGCTAGCTGCACCTTGTCGTTCACGCCGAGCACCTCGTCCTCCCGTTCCGCGAGCACGGCGTTCACCTTGAGGCCGGCCTTCGCCGCCATGACGACGACATCGGTGAGGTAGTACTCGCCTTGGGCGTTGTCGTTGCGAAGCTGCCCGAGCCAGTCGCGCAGCCGCCGGGCCGGCACGGCCATCAGGCCCGTGTTGACCTCGTCGATGGCGCGCTCCTTGGCGTTGGCATCCTTGTGCTCGACGATGCGCGCGACGTTGCCGGCGCGATCGCGGACGATGCGCCCGTAGCCGGTCGGGTCCTTCATGCGCACGCTGAGCACCGCGAGCGCATCGTCGCCCGCCGCCTCGACGAGCCGGCGCAGCGTTGCCGCCTCGACCATCGGCACGTCCCCATAGAGGATGAGTGCCATGTGTCCGTCCGGCACGGACGGCATCGCCTGCATCACCGCATGGCCCGTCCCGTGCTGCTCGGCCTGCAGGGCCCACTGCACGGGCTCACCCGCGCAAGCCTCCCGGACGCGCTCGCCGCCGTGGCCGTAGACGACGTGGATGTCGGCGGCGTCAAGCTCCCGCGCGGTGTCGATGACATGCTTCACCAGCGGCCGTCCGGCCAGCGGCTGCAAGACCTTGGGCAGGTCGGACTTCATGCGCTTGCCTTGGCCGGCGGCCAGGATCACGACGGAAATGGGCATGGATGGGTCCCCGGAGGTATCGTGCCATTCTACCGAAGCGGGCCGGCCCGGCCGGCGGCCTACGCTGCACTGCGGCATGACCCCGCTCCCGCCGCCGGGGTAGAGTCGGCGCCAACGGGGCTTTCCCCCCGTGAGAAAGGCGCGGACTCCAACGCGCCAGTACACAAACAGCAACTCTCAGGAAGGGGTATTCAGGATGAAGCTCAAGACGCGCGCGCTTGGCGCACTGATGGGAATGATTGCGATTTCGATCTTGGCTCAGGCCGCGTTGGCCGCTGACCGGCCGTACAAGGAAGGGCCGGTGACCATCGTGACCTCAGTCCGCACGGAGCCCGGCCACTTTGACGACTACCTGGCCTGGCTTGCAGGCCCGTGGAAGAAGGCCGCCGAGGCCGAGAAGGCCGCCGGTGTGCTGCTGAGCTACACGGTCTATTCGACCTCGCCGCGCAATCCGAACGAGCCGGACCTCTACCTGCTCAAGACCTACAAGAACATGGCGGCCTTCGACGATATGGACGCCAAGCTCGACCCGATTTACGAAAAGCTGCAGGGCAGCCAAGCACAGCAGAACCAGGCGATGATCGACCGCGGCAAGATCCGCACCATCTTGGGCGACGAGATGATCCGCGAGTTGCTGCTCAAGTAGCGCCGCCCCGATGCAACACAACAGGGAGAAGAATCACATGCAGAGAAAGTATCGCGCCCTGGCGCTTCTCGGTGGCCTGCTGATGCTTGCCACCCAGTCCGGCTTCGCGGCCGACCGGCCCTACAAGGAAGGCGTCGTGACACAGGTCGCGGCGATCCGGACGGAGCCGGGCATGTTCGACGCCTACGTGGAGTACCTGGACACGACCTACAAGCAGGTCATGGAGCAGCAGAAGGCAGCCGGCATCATCGTGGACTACCACGTGTACTCGACCGTCCCGCGCGGGCCCAGCGACCCGGATATTTACCTCGTCACGGTCTACAAGAACATGGCGGCGCTGGATGATCTTCGCGACAAGGTGGAGCCGATGCAGCAGAAGATGTTCGGCGACCTGGCACAGCGCAATGCCAAGACGATCGAGCGCGGCAAGATGCGTACAGTGCTCGGCAGCCAGCTGCTGCGGCAGCTCGACCTGAAGTAGCCGCAGGGGAAACGCGCTACAAGAGAAAGGGCCCGCTCGCGGGCCCTTTCTCTTTGCTCGCTTGGCAACGGCGCTCAGCGCCGCATCTTGCGCAGCTTCTGGATCGCCATCAGTTGGGCGCTGATCGCGGCGAGCTCCGCCTCGACGTTGGCGATGTCCTGCTTGTCGGTGCGGGCACGCAGCGACTCTTCGGCGATGCGCTTGGCTTCGAGCACCTTGGCCTCGTCGAGGTCCGCGGCCCGGACGGCGGTGTCCGATAGGACGTTGACGTGGTCGGGCTGCACTTCGAGGAAGCCGCCCTGCACGAACACCATCTCCTCTTCTTCCTTGCCCGGCACCTTGATGCGCACCGTGCCGGCCTTGATCTGCGTGATCAGCGGGGCGTGGCGCGGATAGATGCCGAGCTCGCCCATGATGCCGGGCAACACCACGAACTCGGCCTCGCCCGAGTAGATGGACTCTTCGGCACTGACGACCTCGATGTGGATGGTGTTGGCCATGGCCGATCCTTACTGCAGCGACTTCGCCTTCTCGACGGCCTCTTCGATGGGACCGATCATGTAGAACGCCTGCTCCGGCAGGTGGTCGTACTCGCCGGCCACAATCGCCTTGAAGCCGCGGATCGTTTCCTTCAGCGGCACGAACTTGCCCGGGCTGCCGGTGAACACTTCGGCGACGTGGAACGGCTGCGACAGGAAGCGCTGGATCTTGCGCGCACGGGCCACGGTGAGCTTGTCCTCGGGCGACAGTTCGTCCATGCCGAGGATCGCGATGATGTCGCGCAGTTCCTTGTAACGCTGCAGCACCGCCTGCACCGAGCGCGTCACATTGTAATGCTCTTCGCCGATGACGTTGGGGTCGACTTGGCGCGACGTCGAGTCGAGCGGATCCACGGCCGGGTAGATGCCGAGCGAGGCGATGTCGCGCGAGAGCACGACGGTCGCGTCGAGGTGGCCGAACGTGGTGGCCGGCGACGGGTCGGTCAAGTCGTCCGCGGGCACGTACACGGCCTGGATCGAAGTGATCGAGCCCACTTTCGTCGAGGTGATGCGCTCCTGCAGGCGGCCCATTTCCTCGGCGAGCGTCGGCTGGTAACCCACCGCCGATGGCATGCGGCCCAGCAGCGCCGACACCTCGGTGCCAGCGAGCGTGAAGCGGTAGATGTTGTCGACGAAGAACAGGATGTCGCGGCCTTCGTCGCGGAAGCGCTCGGCCATCGTGAGGCCGGTGAGCGCCACGCGCAGGCGGTTGCCCGGCGGCTCGTTCATCTGGCCGAACACCATCGCCACCTTCGACCGGCCGAGGTCTTCCTGGACGATGACCTTGGCTTCCGACATCTCGTGATAGAAGTCGTTGCCTTCGCGCGTGCGCTCGCCCACGCCGGCGAACACCGACAGGCCCGAGTGCTGCATCGCGATGTTGTTGATCAGTTCGAGCATGTTGACGGTCTTGCCCACGCCGGCGCCGCCGAACAGGCCGATCTTTCCGCCCTTCGCGAAGGGGCAGATCAGGTCCATCACCTTGATACCGGTCTCGAGCAGCTCCACCGACGGCGACAGCTCGTCGAACTTCGGCGCCGGCTGGTGGATCGCGCGGCGCTCCTCGGACTGGATCGGGCCGCGCTCGTCGATCGGGCGGCCGAGCACGTCCATGATGCGGCCGAGCGTGCCCTCGCCGACCGGCACGGAGATCGGCGCACCGGTGTTGCGCACCTTCATGCCGCGCTGCAGGCCGTCGGAGGAGCCGAGCGCGATGGTGCGAACCACGCCGTCGCCGAGCTGCTGCTCGACTTCGAACGTCAGGCCCTTCTCGGCCAGTTTGCTGCCGGTGTCCTCGAGGACGAGCGCGTCATAGATATGCGGCATCGCATCGCGCGGGAACTCGATGTCGATGACCGCGCCGATGGTCTGGACGATGGTGCCTAACGCTTGTGACATGATCGTTTGCCTTCAGTGAATCTGTTACTTGCCGTGCGTATCCGAATGCTGCCGACGACAGCGCGCTATACCGCCGCCGCGCCGCCGACGATCTCGGAGAGTTCCTTTGTGATCGACGCCTGGCGGCTCTTGTTGTAGATGAGCTGCAGCTCCTCGATGATGTTCTGCGCGTTGTCGGAGGCGGCCTTCATGGCCACCATGCGCGCAGACTGCTCCGAGGCGATGTTATCGGCCGCGGCCTGGTAGACGACGGTCTCAAGGTAGCGCACCAACAGCTGGTCGAGCACCGTCTTCGGATCGGGCTCGTACAGGTAGTCCCAGTTGCCGTGGCCGACGCTCGTGTCTTTCATGACGTCACCGGTCGGCAGAACCCACTCCTGCGGGATCGGGATCATCGTGCCGTGCATCGGCTCCTGCTTCATCGTGTTGACGAAGCGCGTGGAGAAGATGTGCACCTCGTCGATGCGGCCCTCAAGGTAGGCGTCGATCAGCATCTTCACCGGGCCGATTAGACGGTCGAGCGACGGGTGGTCGCCGTAGTTCACCACCTGCGACGCGATCTTGCCGCCCATGCGGCTGATGAAGCCGAGGCCCTTGTTACCGACGGCGCAGTACTCGACCTCGACGCCGTTCGCCGTCCACTCCTTGTGCTTGTTCAGCACGAGGCGCAGCACGTTGGTATTTAGGCCGCCGCACAGGCCCTTGTCCGTCGTGATCACGACGGCGCCGACGCGCTTCACTTCGGGGCGCCGCGTCAGCAGCGGGTGCCTGTACTCCGCGTTCGCGCGCGCCGCGTGCATGGTGATGCTGAGGATGCGCTGCGCGTACGGACGGCCGGTGCGCATGCGCTCCTGCGCCTTCTTCATCTTCGACGCAGCGACCATCTCCATCGCCTTGGTGATCTTGCACGTGCTCTGCACGCTCTTGATCTTGACGCGGATTTCCTTGATGCCCGGCATGATTGAGATCCCTGTGCGGTGATCAGTACGCGCCGTTCTTCTTGAAGTCCTCGATGGCCGCGACGAGCGCCTTCTCGTCGTCGGCGTTCAGGTCCTTCGTGTTCTCAATGCGGTCGAACAGGTCCTTGAACTTCGACTTCACGTGCTGTCGCAGCGCCGACTCGAAGGCAAGCGCGCGCTTCACCTCGACGTCGTCGAAGTAGCCCTTATTCACCCCGAAGAGCGTGATGGCCTGCTCGGCGACCGAGATTGGCGAGTACTGCGGCTGCTTCATCAGTTCAGTGACCAGGCGACCGCGGTCGAGCTGCCTAAGCGTCGCCTGGTCGAGGTCCGAGGCGAACTGCGCGAATGCCGCGAGCTCGCGGTACTGGGCGAGCGCGAGGCGGACACCGCCGCCGAGCTTCTTGATGACCTTGGTCTGGGCCGCGCCGCCGACGCGCGACACGGAGATGCCGGCGTTGATAGCCGGGCGGATGCCGGCGTTGAACAGGTCGGTCTCGAGGAAGATCTGGCCGTCGGTAATCGAGATCACGTTGGTAGGTACGAACGCGGACACGTCGCCCGCCTGCGTCTCGATGATCGGCAGCGCGGTGAGCGAGCCGGTCTTGCCCTTCACGGCGCCCTTGGTGAACTTCTCGACGTATTCCTCGTTGACGCGCGCGGCGCGCTCGAGCAGGCGGCTGTGGAGATAGAACACGTCGCCCGGGTACGCCTCGCGGCCCGGCGGGCGGCGCAGCAGCAGCGACACCTGGCGGTAGGCCCACGCCTGCTTGGTCAGGTCGTCATAGATGATCAGCGCGTCCTGACCGCGGTCGCGGAAGTACTCGCCCATCGTACAGCCCGAATACGGGGCGATGTATTGCATCGCGGCGGATTCGGAGGCCGTGGCGGCGACCACGATCGTGTACGCCATTGCGCCGGTCTCTTCGAGCTTGCGCACCACGTTCGCGATGGTCGAGGCCTTCTGGCCGATCGCGACGTAGATGCAGAAGAGGTTCTTGCCCTTCTGGTTGATGATCGTGTCTACCGCAACGGCAGTCTTACCCGTCTGGCGATCCCCGATGATCAGTTCGCGCTGGCCGCGGCCGATCGGCACCATCGCGTCGATAGCCTTGAGGCCGGTCTGCACCGGCTGGCTCACGGACTTGCGCGCGATGACGCCCGGCGCCACCTTCTCGATGATGTCGAATTCCTTAGCCTCGACCGGGCCCTTGCCGTCGATCGGCTGGCCGAGGGCGTTCACGACGCGACCGATGAGCGACGTGCCGACCGGCACCTCGAGGATGCGTCCGGTGCACTTCACCGTGTCGCCCTCCGTGATGTGCTCGTACTCGCCCAGGATCACCGCACCGACCGAGTCGCGCTCGAGATTGAGCGCGAGGCCGTAGGTGTTCTTCGGGAACTCGAGCATTTCGCCCTGCATCACGTCCTGCAGCCCGTGGATGCGGCAGATGCCGTCCGTCACCGTCACGACGGTGCCGACGCTGCGCGCCTCGGTCGCGGCGGTGAAGTTCTGGATGCGTGCCTTGATCAGTTCGCTGATCTCAGAAGCCTTGATGGACATTTCGACAATCCTCTGCAGGCCTTGGGCTCACGGCCGGGCCGGTGAATCTTCTCTGATTGGTCAGGCGGTCAGGTCGGTCGCCATGCGGTCGAGCTTGCCCTTGAGCGAGCCGTCGATCAGGAGGTCGCCCGAGCGCACCACCGCGCCGCCGATCAACGAGGGATCGACAGTGCAATGCAACCGCACGTCGCGCCGCAGGCGGCTGCGCAGCGCGCCGGCGAGGCGCTGCTGCTGGGCGGCGTCGAGGGCCGTCGCGGCGACGACTTCCACGTCCGCCACGTTCTGGTCCTCGGCCTTCAGCTCCTCGAAGCGGGCTGCGATCTCAGGCAGGTAGCCCACGCGGCCGTTCTCCGCGAGCAGGTCGATGAGCGCGCGACCGTGCGCGTCGAGACCGGCGCCGCAGATCCCGGCGAGCAGCTCGAGGAGCTGACCCGTGCGCACCCCGGGGCTGCGCTCGAGGCTGGCGTAGGCCTCGTTCTGCACCACCTGTCGCGCGGTGTCGAGCCAGCGCGACCACTCGTCGAGCTTGCCGCTCTCGCGCGCGTAGGCGAATGCCGCCTTCGCGTAGGGCCTGGCTACCGTGGCTCTCTCGGCCATGCGTTACTCCTGCACTGCGGTCGCCGCGGCCCTCAGGCCTTGGCGCCCTCGATCTCGCGGGCGAGCTGCTCGATCAGGTCGGCGTGCGCCTTCGCATCGATCTCTCGACCGAGGAGCCGCGAAGCGCCGGCCACCGCCAGCTGTGCCACGTCCTTGCGGAGCGAGTCACGGGCGCGGGCCTGCTCGAGCACGATCTCCTGCTTGGCGTCGCCGACCAGCCGCTGGCCTTCCGCGATCGCGGTGCTGCGGGCGTCGTCGACGATCTCGCCAGAGCGCTTGTTCGCCTGGTCGATGATCTTGACGGCTTTCTCGCGGGCCTCGCCCACGATCGTCTGGGCTTCCCCGTGCGCGCTCGAGAGTTCGGTCTGACCGCGCTCAGCGGCAGCGAGGCCTTCGGCGATCTTCTTCTGGCGGTCCTCGACCGCCTTCATCAACGGCGGCCAGATGAACTTAAACGAGAACCAGATCAGGATCCCGAAAACCAGCATCTGCCCGATGAGCGTCGCATTGATTTCCATGGCGACGTCCTCGCGTCAGGCGCCGGTCAGCCGAAGCGGGCGAGCAGCGGGTTCGCGAACGCGAAGAACATCGCGAGCGCCACGCCGATCAGGAACGCCGCGTCGATGAGGCCGGCCAGCAGGAACATGCGGCCCTGCAGCGTCGGGATCAGCTCGGGCTGGCGAGCAGCCGACTCGAGGAACTTCGAGCCCATGATGCCGATACCGATGCAGGCGCCGATGGCGCCGAGGCCGATGATCAGGCCGAGTGCGATCGCGGTGTAGCCCTGGACCTGAGCGATGAGGGCGAGGTTTTCCATCTGTCGTCTCCTGAACGGAAGTGCGGTTGCGTTAAAGGGAATCGGCTCAGTGGTGCTCGGTGGCCATCGCGCTGTAGACGACGGTCAGCACCATGAAGATATACGCTTGCAGCGTAATGATGAGGATGTGGAAGATCGCCCAGGCCGCGCCCATGGCGATCTGGCCAAACAGGCCCACGGTGCTGCCGACCGTGAAGGTGAAAAAGCTCGCGCCGAGGAGCGCGATCAACATGAACACGAGCTCGCCGGCGTACATGTTGCCGAAGAGTCGCATTGCCAGCGAGACGGGCTTCGAGAGCAGTTCGACCAGGTTGAGCACGAAGTTCGGTATCCACAGCACCGGGTTCGAACCGAACGGAGCGGTGAACAACTCGTGTACGTAGCCGCCCGCACCCTTCGCCTTGAAGCTGTAGTAGAGAACCACGCACAGCACGCTGAGCGACATGGCGAAGGTCGTGTTGGCGTCGGCCGTCGGTACGGCGCGCCAGTGAGTGAGGCCGAACAGGCCCGCGATCTTCCCGGGCAGATCGAGCGGCAGCAGGTCCATCGCGTTCATCATGAACACCCACACGAAGATCGTGAGGGCGAGCGGAGCGAGGAAGCTGCGATCGAGGTGGAAAACCTCCTTGACGGTCGTGTCGATGAACTCGACGACGACCTCGACGAAGGCCTGCCCCTTGCCGGGCACGCCGGCGGTGGCGTTGCGCGAGGCCGAGTAGATGAGCCCAAGCGTTATCATGCCAAGCAGCACCGACATGGAGATCGTGTCGACGTGCAAGGCCCAGAACCCGTGGCCGACCGTGAGGTGAGTCAGGTGGTGGGTGATGTACTCGGTGCTGCTCAAGCGTGCTTCGGCGGCCATGATCAGTCTGTCACTCCGACCCTACTGTTGTTTCGTCGTCTGCCCGCTCGCGCGGGCCGCCCCAATCCAGTAACCGAGGAAGGTCGCCGCGTACGCCGCGAGCAGCGGCACCGGCTCGACCTTCCGTGACCGGAACGCCACCACCAGCACGGCAACGGTGAAGCCCACCTTCACCAGCCAGCCGGAGAAGAAGCCCCAGGCCACGCGCTGCAGGCTCGCCCCTTCCCCGGGCCGCAGCGCCGCGAACGCCATCAGCGACGTCGCGACCACCCCGATGCCCGCGCCGAACAGTGCGGACACGCCCGTTCGCGCACCCCCAAGGAGGAGGCACGCGATCACCGCGACCGCCCCGACCACCCCTTGACTCAGCACTACCGCCAGCGCCTGGCGCCGGCCGAACTGCAGGTCGAGGTTGCTCAAGGCCTCACCCAAGCTCCGGACAACAAAAAAGCCACGTCATGCCGGGCGTCCCGGCCACGGGTGGCGTTGCGGTACGTTACCCGGGCCGGCTCGCGCCAAGGCGGGGCCTCCGGAAAGGCGCGAGAGTATATCTGGTCTTTTTGCAGTGCTTCAATTCGGTGCCTGAGGCGGCGCACCCCGGTTTACCCCTATTGCTTTGGGCGTGCCGGACAGTATCGGTTTGACCGCCCGCCGCGCGGTGGTTCGCGGTCGAGGGGTGCTCCTGGGGCGGCGCTTCTTGGCGGGCGGAAAGCAGCTCACCCGCGCATCCGCGTCCATTAGAAATAATTGTCTAAATTGGCCTTCCAATAAAGAAAACCAGTCAATTATACAAATATTCTGACTTATTGAACGGCTATCAGCCACCATTGTCACCGCGCGATCCGCGGTGACCGACGACGACGCGGCTCACTGGATGTGGCCGAGGATCCCGTCGAGTTCGTCGAGGCTGTTGTAGGTGATGACGAGCTTGCCGCGACCAGCTGCTGTGTGCTGCAGCTGAACCTTCGCGCCAAGCTTGTCCGTGAGGTCGTGCTCGAGCCGCGTGATGTTCGGGTCGGGACGCTCCGGTTCCTGCTTTCTGGCCGCGTCGCTCGCGTGGGCCAGCATGCGCTTCACGAGCGCCTCGGTCTCGCGGACCGACAGCCCCTTCTTTGCGACGAGGGTCGCCACCTCGGCCTGCTGCCGCGGCGCCTCCAGTCCGAGCAGCGCCCTGGCGTGGCCCATCTCGAGCTTGCGCTCCTCGACCAGCCGCTTCACCTCGTCGGACAGCTCGAGGAGCCGCAGCAGGTTGCTGACAGCGGCGCGCGAACGGCCGACCGCGTCTGCGGCCTGCTGGTGCGTCATGTCGAACTCGCGGATCAGACGGTCGAGGGCTCCGGCCTCCTCCAGCGGGTTCAGGTTCTCGCGCTGGATGTTCTCGATGAGCGACATCGCCATCGCGGCTTCGTCCGGCACGCGGCGGATGACGGCGGGCAGCTCGTGCAGCCCGGCCATCTGCGCGGCCCGCCAGCGGCGCTCGCCGGCGATGATCTCGTAGCGCAGCGGCTCGCCTGGCTTCTGGACCGCAAGCGGCCGCACCACGATGGGTTGCACGACGCCCTGCGCGCGGATCGAGTCGGCCAGCTCCTGCAGGCTCTCCGGCCGCATGTCGAGGCGCGGCTGGTAACGACCGCGCTGTAGCAGGTCGACCGGCAGCTTCGCCAGTTCCTCGTCGAGAGGGCGCGCCGGCGTGGCTACAGCGCCGGCTGCAGGAGCAGTGGGATCGGCCGGGCGCGCCGGGGTGATGTTTCCGAGCAGGGCCTCAAGGCCCCGGCCGAGGCTGGGTCGCTTAGTTGCCATAGGGCGGTAAGTTTAGCCTCTGGAACGGCGGGGGAATCGACCCCGTTGATCGCGGCACGGGACCAACCGCTCTGACTGGTGCTGGCGGCGACCCTGGCGATGGGCTTGGGCACGACCGGCTTGGCGCGGCCCCGCCGGGCTCCGGCCCCCCGCCCGCCACCGCGCGGGGTCGGCGGGTCGCCCGCGGTCTCATCTGGTCGTGATCGCGGCCGCTGCTGCGTTGAGCTGCGCTTCTTCCTCCCGGCGGATCATCTCGCCGGCGAGTGCGAGATACGCGAGCGCACCGCGCGAATCTTTGTCGTAATAGAGCGCGGCCTTGCCGAAGCTCGGCGCCTCTGCCAGACGCACGTTGCGCGGTATCACGGTGCGGAACACCTTGTCGCCGAAGTGCAACAGGAGCTGGCCGGAGACCTCGTTCGAGAGGTTGTTACGCGGGTCGAACATCGTGCGCAGGATCCCCTCGAGCTCGAGGCCGGGGTTGACGCTGCCGCGGATCTGCTCGACGGTGCCCATCAGGGCCGAGAGACCCTCGAGCGCGTAGTACTCGCACTGCATGGGAACGAGCACGCTGTCGGCGGCAACCAGGGCGTTGAGCGTCAGCAGGTTCAGCGCCGGCGGACAGTCGATGACGATGACGTCGTAGACGTCGCGGACGGGCGCGAGCGCTTCGCGCAGCCGCGTCTCGCGGCCGCTCTTCCCCATCAGCTGCACTTCGGCGGCGACCAGGTCCTGGTTGCCCGGCAGTACGGTGAAACCACCCGGCTCGACGGGCAGGAGCGCGGCCGTCAGTTCGCAGTCGCCGAGCAGCACGTCCGTCATGGAATGACGCAGGTTGCGCTTGTCCACGCCGCAACCCATGGTGGCGTTGCCCTGCGGGTCGCAGTCGATGAGCAGCACCTTGCGGTGCGTCGCCGCGAGCGACGCCGCAAGATTGACAGCGGTAGTCGTCTTGCCGACCCCGCCCTTCTGGTTGGCGACCGCGATGACCCGTTTCATGGGCCGTCAAGCATACATGAGCGGACGCAGCCCTCATCCTCGCGCGCCGGATGCGCCTCCTCGGCCGCCCCGGACGACGGGCCGAGACACGGTGTAAGCGGGCTCAGTCGAGCCTCTCGTGCGAGCGGCCGAGTTCGACGAGGTGACGCTGCTCACCGAGTCCCGGCACGTGCAGGACGTGGGTCGCCACCACCTTCCAGCCGTTGAGCCTCTTGCCGAGCTCCTCCTCCGGATAGCGTCCCTTCATCGCGAGCAGCCGCGCTCCCGGCGCCAGCAGCGATCCCGCGAACCGTACGAGATCGGCGAGCGGGCCCACCGCCCGGGCGATCACCGTGTCGAAGCGCGCGGCCGGGTGATAGGACTCCGCGCGCGCCTGCACCACCTCGAGGTTGGCGAGGGCCAGCGCATCGCGCACCTGCTCGAGGAAACGGCACTTCTTGCCGACCGACTCGATGAGCACGAAGTGGCGGTCAGGCTCGACGATGGCCAGCGGGATGCCCGGGAAACCCGCGCCGCTGCCGATGTCGGCGATGCGCCGGCCCTTGAGCCAGGGGCGCACGGTCAGGCTGTCGAGGACGTGCTTGGTGATCTGCGCGTGGCGCTCGCGGATGGCCGTGAGGTTGATCCGCTGGTTCCAATCGTCCAGCAGGTCGAGGTGCGCGATGAGCCTGGTGGCCTGCTCCTCGCTGAGCTCGATGCCGAGTGCCCGGGCGCCGTCGAACAGGGCGGCGGGCCGGGTGGGCTCACCGCTCATGCCTTCACCATCGCGGCGACGAACTCGTGCACCGGCGTGGCCTCGAGCCGCCCGCGGTCAGTGAACAGCCCCCGGACCCGCTCCGCCTGCACCGCCGGAAAATGCGCGGCGATGCTCGCCTCGAACTTCTTCACCAGCAGGGGGATGCCCTCGTCGCGGCGACGGCGGTGACCGATGGGAACGTCGATTCGGACGCGCGGCGTCGCGGTGCCGTCCTTGAAGAACACCTGCACCGCGTTGCCGATGCAGCGCTTGTCCGCGGCGTAGTACTCCTCCGTGAAGACGATATTCTCGCGCACCAGCATCTTCTCTCGCAGCGCGTCCACGCGCGGGTCGCTCGCGACCGCGTCCTCGTAATCACCTGCCGTCACGCGGCCGAAGATGAGCGCGATGGCCGTCACGTACTGCAGGCAGTGGTCGCGGTCGGCCGGATTCCCGAGCGGGCCGGTCTTGTCGATGATGCGCACACCCGGTTCCTGCGTCTCGATCACGATGCGGTCGATCTCATCGAGCCGGCCTCTCACAGCGGGGTGCAGCTGCATGGCGCACTCGACCGCGGTCTGCGCGTGGAATTCGGCGGGAAAGGAGATCTTCAAGAGCACGTTCTCCATCACGTAGCTGCCGAACGGCTGCGAATACCTGAAAGGCTTGCCCTCGAAGAGCACGTCGTAGAAACCCCAGGTCCTCGCCGTGAGCGCGGAGGGATAGCCCATCTCGCCCGCCATGGCCAGCAGCGCGTGGCGGACGCCGCGGCTCGTGGCGTCGCCGGCGGCCCAGCTCTTGCGCGATCCTGTGTTCGGCGCCTGCCGGTAGGTGCGTAACGCCCCGCCGTCGAGCCAAGCGTTCGACACGGCGTTCACGACCTGCTCCTTCGTACCGCCAAGCATCGCGGTGACGACGGCGGCGGTAGCGACGCGCACGAGGATGACGTGGTCGAGGCCGACACGGTTGAAGCTGTTCTCGAGCGCCGTGACGCCCTGGATTTCGTACGCCTTGATCAGCCCTGCGAGCACGTCACGCACGGTGAGCGGCTGGCGGCCCTCCGCTACGGCCCTGCGGGCGAGGTAGTCGGCCACGGCGAGGATGCCGCCCAGGTTGTCGGAGGGGTGCCCCCATTCCGCGGCGAGCCACGTGTCGTTGAAGTCGAGCCAGCGGCACATCGCGCCGATATTGAAGGCGGCCTGCACCGGGTCGAGCTCGTAGGAGGTGCCGGGCACGCGCGTGCCGCCGTTCATGGTGGCCCCCGGCACCACCGGGCCGAGGAGCCGTGCGCAGGCAGGCACCGCGAGCGCCTGGAAACCGCACGCGAGCGTGTCCATGAGGCAGTAGCCTGCGGTCTCCCAGGCCGTCTCGCTGCCGACCGCGTGCTCGCAGGCGTAGGTCGCGATGTCGAGCAGGACCGGATCCGGACCTGGGCGGTCTGGGGTCGTCACGCCGCCGGCCCGAGGACGTCCGCCGTCCGCAGTTGCTCGACGCTGGTCGCGGACGCCTGCTCCGGCGTAGCGCGGTTGGCGGCGGGGTCCACGCTCAAGCGATCTTCACCACGGTGCGGCCGACCACGCGTCCCTGGATGAAATCGTCGAACTGGGCCGGCAGCGCGTCGAACTCGACGATCTTCCTGCAGATGCGGTCGAGCGCCGCGGGCCGCAGGTCGGTCGCGATGCGAGCCCACACCGCGAGCCTGAGGTCGCGCGGGGTCTCGACCGAGTTGATGCCGAGCAGGTTCACACCGCGCAGGATGAAGGGCATGACCGTCGTGTGCAGCTCGTGGCTCGCCGCGAGGCCCACGCTCGCGATGTTGCCCCACCAGTTGGTCGTGCGCGTGAGCCAGGTGAGGAGTTCGCCGCCCAAGTTGTCGATCGCGCCGGCCCACTGCGCGGCCTCGAGCGGGCGGGAGCCCAGGTTGATGTCCTGACGATGCAGCACGCGCGCCGCGCCGATCGACATCAGGTATTCGTCGGCGTCCGGCTTGCCGCTGACGGCCACCACCTCGTAGCCGCGGCCGGCCAGCATGCTGATCGCGAGGCTGCCGACGCCTCCAGTGGAACCGGTGACGACGACCGGTCCGCGCTCCGGCGCTTGGCCGTTCTGCTCCATGCGGTGCACCGCCAGCGCCGCGGTGAAGCCGGCCGTGCCGAGCTTCATGGCGTCGAGCTCGCTCATGCCCGGCGGCAGCGGGATCACCCAGTCGCCCTGCAGGCGCGAGTACTCGCTGTAGCCGCCGTCCTGGGTCTCGCTCAAGCCGCAGCCAGTGACGAGCACCTTCTGGCCCGGCTCGTAGCGCGCGTCGGTCGAGCTCACCACCTGGCCCGCGAGGTCGATGCCGCCCGCGAGCGGGTACTTGCGCAGGATGGGCAACTTGCCGGTGGCGGCCAGAGCGTCCTTGAAGTTGATATCCGAGTAGCTGACGCGCACCACGACCTCGCCAGGCGTGAGGTCCTCGAGAGTGACCTGCTCAAAGCGCGGCACGATGCGGCCGTCGATGCGGTGGATGCGGTAGGCGCGGAAAGACTGCATGGGTGGTGACCGTTGATCTGTGGCTAGTGGTGGGTGGACGGCGGCGGCAGTCTCGGGCGGTCACTGCCGATTGAGCCAGACCTCGAGGCCGGCGGCGTTGAGCGACACGTCGTCGTCGAGAAACTCGTGCCGGCGGGCGAGGTCACCCGCGTAGCCGTGGTCGTCGAGGCCGACGCTGAAGTACCGGAACATATCTTCCTCGATGCGCCGGCGGCGGTCCGGCGCGGCGGCGTGCAGCCGGGCGATGCGCACGATCTCGACGATTGCGGCGTGCAGGTCGCGGCCGAGGCGCTCGGCCTCCTCGACCGGGCCGAAGTGCGTCTGGTAGATCCGGCTTGGCCGATAGGAGAGCAGGCGGTCGACGGTCGCGTGCAGCACGTCCGGATCGAATTGCACCGGTGTGCTCGTCGGCAGCATGAATGGGCCGGCCGCCGTGTCGAACTCGTGGTAGCAGACGCCGAAGTTGTCGCCGCTGTAGACCTCCCGGTGGTCGAGGTCGATCGGGCAGTGGTGATGCTTGGCGTGCCCCGGGGCGTCGATGAACTCGAAGACCCGACCCCCGAGCTTGAGCCGCTGGCGGTCCTCGACGGCGATCACGCGCTCGGCCGGGATCGGCAGGACCTCGCCGTAGAGAGCGTGGAACCGTTGCTCGCCGTAGACCTCGATCGAGCCGGCAATGAGCTTGGTCGGGTCGACGAGGTGCGCCACGCCGCGGGGGTGGAGCACCGCCTTCGCGTTCGGCAGCGCCTGCATGAGGTGACCGGCCCCGCCCGCATGGTCGAGGTGCACGTGCGTGAGGAACAGGTAGTCGACCTGCACGCGCGCCACGCCGACTTCATCCAGCGCCGCGAGGAGCCGCGGGGCAGAGAGCCCCGGCCCCGTGTCCACGAACGCGGCGCGCCCCTCCTCCACGATGAGGTGGCTGGCTGCAAGCCCGGGGCGGATGTACATCGTGTCGATGAGGTACACGCCGTTGCCCAGGGGCTGCGCGAGGCGCTCGTCCGGTTTGGTCACGGCTGTCATCGTCGGGGCACGCTGCAAGTTCGTGGGCAATTGCGGTTCTGGCCGGGCCAGTTAGCGTGGGGCGCGCCGGCGCGGAAAACAAGAAGGCCGGGTCTCCCCGGCCTTCCTGGCATGAGGCAGTAGCGGCCTGGAATCAGAGACCCGGGCACTTGCCCTGTTTGCGGATCTCGTCCGTGGCGCACAGGCCCGGCCTCTGGCTCGAGTAGTAGGCCGCCATGTCGCGGATATCCTGCTCGGAAAGCGCCGCAGCCATGCCGGCCATGATCGGGTTCTTGCGCGTACCGCTCTTGTAGGTGTGCAGGGCCTGCTGGATGTAGTCCTCCTGCTGGCCGGCGAGGTTCGGGTACTCGGGCATGATGCCGACGCCCTCGGCGCCATGGCACGCGATGCACGTCTGACCCGCCTTCGGCACGGCGCCGACCGGCCGGCCCGTGGGCTTCAGCTCCTGGCCAACGAGGTAGGCGGTGATGTCCAGCATGTCCTGCTCGGACATTGTGCTCGCCTGCGCGTGCATCGTCGGATGGTTGCGGTCCTGGCCCTTGTATCCCTTGAGCGCGTTGACCAGATATGGGGCGTGCTGGCCACCGAGTTTCGGCACGCTATAGACGGGGTAGGCGTTGCGGTAGTTCGGGATGCCGTGACAGCCGTGGCACGTGTAGGCGAGCTTCTCGCCGCGCGCAGCGTCTCCCGCTGCTGCAGCGACGCCCGGTGCCACAAGCGCAGCGATGGTCAGGCTCAGGGCGAGCCAGGCCGATCTCAAGGTCATTGGATACTCCGTGCGGGTCAGCCGGCCCCCACCGGCCGAGGGTCGGGCATGTTAATAAAAAGTGTTTCGAGAGTCGAATACGTCTCATCAACCGTGCGCGGCCGGGGCCGCCGGTGTCTTAGACTCCCTCTCGGCGTCCGGCCGCCACGGCTGGGGCACGAGGAGTCCGTATGCGGAAGATTGCAGCGGGTTGGGTGGCCGGCTGGCTGCTCGCCGCCCTGGTCCCGTTCGGTGCCGAGGGCGCGGAGACGAGCCTTCCCAGGACGGTGACGGTGACCGGAACGGCCGAGGTCTCGGCCCGCCCGGACCTCGCTCGAGTAACGCTGGGTGCCGAGGCCCGCAAGCCGTCCCTGTCCCAGGCCCGGGCCGAGGTCGCCACCACGATCGATCGCGTCCTGGCCCTGACGCGTGACTTGAAGATCGACCCGAAGCTGGTGAATGGCACCGGCCTCCAAGTCCAGCCCGAGTACGGCTGGAACGACAAGGACCGCAAGCGCGTACTGCTCGGTTACCTCGTCAGCCGGCAGGTCCAGGTCGAGCTCCGCGACCTCGAGCAGCTCGGTGCGCTGCTGGAGCGCGCCGTGGATGCGGGCGTGAACCACGTGAGCGACCCGCAGCTCGACTCCAGCCGCCGCAAGGACCTCGAACGCGAGGCGCTGACCAAGGCCGTGCAGGATGCCCGGCTCAGCGCCGACACCCTGGCGCGGGCGGCGGGCGTGCAGCTCGGCTCCGTGCGGTCGCTCAACGCATCGAGCAGCACGCCCATCGTGCCGATGTACCGCCGTGCCGGTCCAATGGCCGCGGAGGCTGCGTCGGCCGCACCCGCCGCCACGTACGAGGCTGGAGACATGAAGTTTGCGGCGACCGTCACCGCGGAGTACGAGCTCGTTGCCGGCCAATAGGCACTGATAGACTAATCACTTCTGTTGTCTAATGTCGCCTAATTGCCTTTTTCTACAAAGCAATAGTATTTTTATTCTTTATAGTTGAGAAGGCCGCGCCGGCCCGAGCCGCAGCTCGTCACAAGGCCTCCGCGAGATCGGTGAGCAGTCCGCTGTCAGTGGGCTTGGTCCCGGACGGGTAGCGCGCGATGACCTGCCCGTCGCGGCCGACAAGGAATTTCTCGAAGTTCCATTGGACGTCGCCCGATGACCCAGGCAGCGCCGAGGTCAGCCACGCATACAGCGGATGGCGTGCCGTGCCGTTGACCTCGATCTTCGCCGACAGCGGGAAGGTCACGCCGTGGCGCGTCGCGCAGAAGTCCTTGATCTCGGCTTCGCTGCCGGGCTCCTGTGCGCCGAACTGGTTACACGGGAATCCCACAACCGCGAAACCCCGCTCGAGGTTCTCCTCGTGAAGCAGCTCGAGCCCGGCGTACTGCGGCGTGTAGCCGCAGCGGCTCGCCACGTTCACCGCCACGACGACCTTGCCGCGCAGCGGCCCGAGCAGGTCGGGCTCGCCGTCGATGCCGGCGACGCTGAAGTCGAAGAAGCTGGGCATGGGCTGGGATCCTCGGCAGTCTGATTCCGAGGAGTTCGACCGCCGTGGAGGCTTCGGATTCCCCCGGGCTGCCGTCGGACCGGTTGCGGCCGGTTCGAGGCAGCGTTCAGCCGGGCAGGCGATCGACGATCAGGATGCTGCCGTCCACCCCGGTCACCCGGACCCGCGAACCCGCGGGCAGGTTTGGACCCCGCAGGTTCCACTGCCGGCCCCCGAGCTTGATGCGGGCCGACCCGTCGCGAATCCCCTCAGGCACCGTCAGCACCTGGCCGATGTAGCGCTCGCCGATCCGGTGCGGCGCCGTGGGACTCTCCAGTTCGCGCTGCTGCACGCGACGTTCGCGCCAGAAGTAGATGCCGAACACCAGCAGGGCGAAGATGACGAACCAGGTCATGACGTTCGTTCTTTTGGAAGGGGCCTGCATGGTCGCAAACCCGGCGCGGACGCTCAACTTCTCCCCGTCGGATCCGGAAAAAAACTGTGACGCGTTCCTCAGGTCGCCGGTCCGAGCCGCAGGTCCTTGCTGTACTGGACGTTCATTACGTTATCGGACCAGCCGTGCACGTAGGGCTTCACGAGGTGCTTGTTGACATAGAAATAGATCGGCAGCAGCGGCTGGTCGGCGAGCATGACGCGCTCCGCCTCCTCGAGCAGCGCGCGGCGGCGGGCGCGATCCGCCTCGCGGACGGCGGCGCCGAGCAACTCGTCATAATGGGGATTCGAATAGCCGGTCAGGTTGATGCCGAAGCTGCTCTGCAGCAGCTGCGCAAACGAATAGGCGTCGTTGAAGTCGCCCACCCAGCTCGAGCGGAAGACCTGCGTGTCCCGCCGCGCCTGGATGCTCTGGAGGAGGGCGCGGAATTCCTCGGCGTAGAGCGCCGTCTCGACGCCGAGCGTCTCCTTCCACATCGCGGCGATGGCCACGGCGAGGCGGTTGTGGACTTCGCCCGAGTTGTAGCGCAGCTCGACCTTGAGTGGATGGGACGGCCCGTATCCGGCCTTGGCGTACAGGGCGCGGGCCTCGGCGACCCGCTCGGCGTAGGGCCGGGTTGCGTAGTCGAACTGCTGCGGGGTGTAGTTGGCCACCCCGCGCGGCACCCAGCCGTAGGCCGCCGCCTCGCCGACGCCGGTGACCGCGCCGGTGAGCTTCTCGCGGTCGACCACGAGGGAGAGCGCGCGGCGCAGCCCGGGGTTGTCCTTGAACGGGGGGCGCGTCAGGTTGAAGCCGTAGTAGTACACGCTTAGCTGCGGGGACACGTGCAGCTCCGCGCCGAGGTTCGCCTTGATCCAGGCGAACTGCGGCGGCGGCACGACGTAGCTCACGTCGATTTGGCCCGCCCGATACTGGCGGAACTCGTCGCCGGGGTCGGCGACGTGCACGAACTCGACCCGTTCGAGGTGCGTGGCGCGGTCGTTCCAGTAGTGCCGATTGCGGCGGAGGACGATCTTCGAGCCGACGACCCAGTCCTCGAGCGAAAAAGCGCCGTTCGAGACGAGCTTGCCGGGCCTGGCGTAGTTCGCGCCGTTGGCGGCGAGCGAGGCCGAATGCAACGGGAACGTCGGCGGCTGCGCGAGGAGCCCGGTGAGGTACGGCGCGGGGTTCTGCAGGCGAACCACGATCGTGCGGTCGTCGGGCGCACTGACGCCGAGCTCCCCGGGCTTCTTCTCGCCGCGGCTGATCGCCGTCGCGTTCAGCACCGGCTCGATGAACTGCGCGTACGGCGAGGCCGTCGCCGGCGTGACCAGCCGGCGCAGGCCGGCGACGTAGTCGGCGGCGCGCAGCGCATCGCCGTTGGACCAGCGCAGCCCGGCCCGCAGGCGGAACGTGTACTCGAGACCGTCAGCCGAGACCGTCCAGGACTCCGCGGCCGCGGGCACCGCTTCACCGGCCGGTCCGATGGCCGTGAGCCCCTCGAAGGCGTCGCGCAGGACGTTGAATGCGCCGTCGGTACGGGCGAGCTGCGGATCGACGGTGTCGGGCTCCGGACCGTTGCCGCGGCGCAGGGTCGTCAGATCCGCCGCCGCCGCCATCGGGGCCACAGCCCGGCCGCCCGGCTTCGGCTCCCCGCCGCCGCAGGCCGCGAGCGTGGCGAGCAAGCAGCCGATCGCGGCCGATCGCACGAGCCGCCGGGGCGCACTCGAGGAGACGCGCCTGAGTTCAGCCACCGTGGACGGCCTCGCGGCCCGCGCGGTCGGCGAGCTCCTGCCGCTTCAGGTGGATCAGCAGCAGCGAGATCGCCGCCGGCGTGACGCCGGAGATGCGCGACGCCTGGCCGAGCGTGGCGGGGCGGTGCTCGAGCAGCCGCTGGCGGACCTCGTTCGACAGGCCGCGCACGAGCGCATAGTCGAGCCACGGCGGCAGCGGAGTCTCCTCGTTGCGACGCTGGCGCTCGATCTCCTCGCGCTGGCGGTCGATGTAACCGGTGTACTTGGCCTGCACGTCCACCTGCTGCGGCACCTGGGCGGCGAGACGCTCGTCCGCCATCCACTCTGCCGGGCTCGCACCCACGAGCGTGGCGAGCGATTCGTAGGACACCTCCGGCCGTCGCAGCAGCTCAAGCCCGCGCTGCTCGCGAGTGAGCGGGCACCCGAACAGGGCCTCGGCGCGCGCCGCAATCTCCGTGCCCGGGCGGACCCACGCACTGCGCAGCCGTTCGACCTCGCCATCTACCGCCGCGCGCTTGCGCTCGAGGAGCTGCCAGCGCTCGTCGTCGACGAGCCCGAGCTCCCGACCGATGGGCGTGAGCCGCAGGTCGGCGTTGTCTTCGCGCAGCGTCAGCCGGTACTCCGCGCGGCTCGTGAACATGCGGTAGGGCTCGGGCGCGCCGCGCGTGATCAGGTCGTCGACCAGCACGCCGATGTAGGCCTCGCTGCGCTTCGGCCACCAGGGCTCCCGCCCCTGCACCTCGAGCGCGGCGTTCACGCCGGCCAGAAGCCCCTGCGCGGCAGCCTCTTCGTAGCCAGTCGTGCCGTTGATCTGCCCCGCGAAATACAGGCCGCCCAGGTGCCGCGTCGCGAGCGTCGGGCGCAGGTCGCGCGGGTCGAAGAAGTCATACTCGATCGCGTAGCCGGGCCGGGTGATGTGCGCGCGCTCGAAGCCGCGGATGCTGCGCACGAACTCGACCTGCACGTCGAATGGCAAGCTCGTCGAGATGCCATTCGGGTACACCTCGTGCGTGTCGAGGCCCTCGGGCTCGATGAAGATCTGGTGGAAGGGTTTGCCGACGAAGCGCACCACCTTGTCCTCAACCGACGGGCAGTAGCGCGGGCCGATGCCCTCGATTACCCCGGTGAAGAGCGGTGAACGGCTGGTACCGGCGCGGATGATCTCGTGCGTGCGCTCATTGGTCGCGGTGACGTGGCAGCAGACCTGGCGGGGGTGCTCGGCGCGCTGGCCGAGGAACGAGAACACCGGCACCGGCTCGTCGCCGGGCTGCACGGCGAGACCTGCGTAGTCGATGGTGCGGCCGTCGATGCGCGGCGGCGTGCCGGTCTTCAGGCGCCCGACCCGCAGCGGCAACTCACGCAGCTTCGCGGCAAGCCGATTCGACGGCGGGTCCCCGGCGCGGCCACCCGGGTACTGGTCGAGGCCGACGTGGATGCGCCCGCCGAGGAACGTGCCGACGGTGAGCACCACAGCGCGTGCGGCGAACTCGAGTCCCGCCGCAGTCGCGATGCCCGCGACCCGGTTCCCCTCGAGGAGCAGGTCGGAGACTTCCTGCTGGAAGAGCCTGAGGTTCGCCTGGTTCTCGAGCAGGCCGCGGATGGCCCGCCGGTAGAGCACGCGGTCGGCCTGCGCGCGCGTCGCGCGCACCGCCGGGCCCTTGCTCGCGTTCAGGGTGCGGAACTGGATGCCGGCGCGGTCGGTCGCCCGCGCCATGGCGCCGCCGAGCGAATCGATCTCTTTCACGAGGTGCCCCTTGCCGATGCCGCCGATCGCCGGGTTGCAGCTCATCTGGCCGAGCGTCTCGATGCTGTGGGTGACGAGCAGCGTGCGACAGCCCAGCCGCGCCGCGGCGAGGGCGGCCTCGGTGCCGGCGTGGCCGCCGCCGACCACAATGACGTCGAAGATCTCGGTGAAGCGCATGGCTCTCGGCTCGTCCTGGGCGGGGTATTGTACGGGCCGCTGCCGGCGGGAAAAAGGACGTCAGGTCAATAACTTGCGGAATTCAGTCAGGCGCAGGTCGACGAAGCGGCGAGCCTGCCGCTCGTAGCGGTTGCGGGCATAGCCGCGGCGCAGCCACTCGAGCAGATAGCTGCGCTCACTCAGCCGTCCGCGATTCCATTGCCGCAGCACGTGGTAGTACTCGTGGAGCATGAGCGCCGGGTCTGCGAAGAACTCGGGCGCCGACCCTCGCAGGTAGACCCGATTGCGGCGCGTGGTGGCGGCGGCGCCCGCGTGCAGGCGCGCGAACCACGAGTGCTCGATGAGCTCCACGCCGCCGACTTCGTCGCCGAAGATCTCCATGAGCGCCGCACGCAACGGCGACGGCATCATGTCGGCCGTGCGGGCCACCTGACTGGCGTCCCCGTGGCGGCCGCCGCCGTCCTACGCGGCGGCGGCCTTGCGCCGGCGCGCCGACGCCTTGGCCTGAGGAGCGGCACCGGCCTTCTTCCGCCGCGCACGCCGCGCCTTCTTCGCGACGGGAGCCGCGGCCTCCGGGGCGGGCAAGGCGGGCACGACCATCCGGGAGGCCGCTTCGCGAAGCTCGTTGAAGCTCGCGTGCATGCACTCGGCGAAGAACCCGGGGTCGGGCAGCATGTCGCGGCACGACACGGCGCAGACCCACATCGTCCCCGCGTAGCTGAAGCCCGTCACGTTGAGCCCCAGGCCGTCCACCGCGATGCTGATCGGCGCATAGTTCACGAGGCGCGCGCCGGCCATGTACAGCGGCACGTCCGGCCCGCGAACGTTGGAGACGATCAGCCCCACGCCGGGCAGCTTGACGTTGCGCAGCAGCGCCTCCGAGGCCAGGTTCGGCAGGTTCTCGAGCAGGTCGCGCGCGAACTCCTTGCCGAGCGCGTCGGTGACGCGCTTGGCGGTCTTCGCATCGTCCGCGATCGACCTCAGCCGCTCGATCGGCTCGGCGATGTCCGTGTGCACGGGCATCGCGGTGAATCCCACCTGGTTGCCGCGGTCGCCGCCCTTGTCCGCGCCGCGCAGGGTCATCGGCACCATCGCGACCATGGTCGAGTCGGGCAGCTCGTTCTTGCTCGACAGGTAGGTGCGCAGCGCGCCGCCGACGGTCGCGAGGAAGATATCGTTGACGGTGGCGTTGCCCACGTGCTGGCGGATGACCTTGAACTCGCCGAGCGGCAGGCCGACCGCCTCGAAGACGCGGTGCGCCGAGACTTCTCCGCTGAAGCGCGTGTTCGGGAAGAGCTTCGGGATGAGCGGCGAGATGTCCCCGGACAGCAGCGTACGCACCGACTGCAGCGTGCCTGCGAGGTCGCCGGTGAGCTTGGTGACCGCATCCGTACCGAGCGAGGTGAGCTTGCGCGCGGTGTCGAGCGAGAACTTCGCCATCGCCGGCAGCCGCTCGATGCTGTTCACGAGCGCCCGCGAGTACAGCTCGATCGCCGTCGGATCGCGGTCGGCCGCGAACTGAGCGTCAGACTCGAGCGCATCGTCGTCCAAGGGTTCGGGCGAGAGGCTGTGCAGCTCCTTGAGCATCTCGGTCGCCGACTCGCCGTCGACGATCGAATGATGCATCTTCGTGTAGAGCGCGAAGCTGCCGCGCGGCACGCCCGGCACGTTGTGCAGTCCCTCGATGACGTACGCCTCCCAGAGCGGCTTGCTGCGATCCAGCGGCCGGGAGTGGATGCGCGCGACCTGGATGCACAGCTGGCGCCAGTCGCCGGGATGCGGCAGCGCGACGTGGCGGACGTGGAACTCGACGTCGATGCTCGCGTCCTCCACCCAGTAGGGGCGGTCGACCGGGACCGGCAGCGGCACGAGGCGGCGCCGGAAATGCGGGAACTGCGCGATACGGTTGGTGAAGAAGCGCAGCACGTCCTTGAACCGCACGCCGCCGCCCGGGGCGGTGGACGGATCGTAGATGGCGAGCGAGGCCACGTGCATGAAGTTATTCCCGCGCTCGAACTGCAGGAACATGGCATCCGCGCCAGACAGCTGTTTCATCGCTTGCCCACTCGAAACTGGTTGGGGGCCGGCAAGACTACTTGCCCGGCAGCGGGGCGTCCATGGCCGCGGCAGGGACCGCTGCCGCTGCGGGAAGCAGGACGCCGACCCGGATCCCGCGCCCGGGCGGCCGGAGGTTCTGTCTGCCGCGGACGGCGGGGCGGCGCCTGCCCGGATCTGCCGGCGGGCATATACTCTCGCGCGCTCCGCCGCCGAGATGCACCCATGAGACCGATCGCCCTGCTGACCGCCCTGCTGACCGTGCTGATTGCCGGCACCCCGCCGGCCGACGCGGCCGACGCCGCGCCGGCGGCGGCCGCGAAGAGCGATACGACCGCCAAGCCCGACGAGAAGCCCGTGCCCGAGGCCAAGGTCTGGGTGACGAAGCACCAGATCCGCATCGGCGGCACCACCCTCGCCTACACGGCGACCGCCGGCACGATGCTCATCAAGAACGACAAGGACGAGCCGATCGCGCTGTTCGGCTTCACGGCCTACGTGAAGGAGGGAGCGGACCCACGCACGCGTCCCCTCATGTTTGCCTACAACGGCGGCCCGGGCTCGGCCTCGGCGTGGCTCCACATGGGCATCCTGGGTCCCCGCCGGGCGGTGCTGAACGACCTCGACAGCAACACTCGCGGGCCGTTCCTCACGGTCGACAACGACTACAGCGTCCTTGACCGGACCGACCTCGTCATGATCGATCCGGTCGGCACGGGCTTCTCGCGCGCCGTCGGCAAGGCGGACGGCAAGGACTTCTGGGGCGTCGACCAGGACATCCGCTCCGTGTCCGAATTCATCGTCCGCTACCTCAACCAGTCCGGCCGCTGGGCGTCGCCGAAGTTCATCCTCGGCGAGAGCTATGGCGGCATGCGCACCGCCGGCGTCGCTTACCACCTGTTGACCCAGCACAACGTCGCACTGAACGGGGTGGTTCTAGTATCGCCGTTTCTCGATTTCGCCAATGCCAACGCCGGGCTGCGCGTCGACGAACCCTACGTCAACTTCTTGCCGACCTACGCCGCCACCGCCTGGTATCACAAGGTGCTGCCGAACCGGCCGGCCGAGCTGCAGCCGTTCCTGCGCGAGGTCGAGGCCTTCGCCCAGGACGTGTACGCCCCCGTCCTCTTCAAGGGCTCGCGCGCGACGGCGCTGGAACGACAGACCGTGCTGAACGGCCTGGCCCGGTACACGGGGGTGAGCGCCGAGTACTGGGACAAGGCCAACCTGCGCCTCGACGAGGGCCACTTCCTGCAGGAACTGATGCGTAACAAGGCCGTCGTCACCGGCCGGATCGACACGCGCTACACCGGCGGCAGCGTCAAGGCGCTCGCGGAGACCATGCCGTACGATCCTTACGAGACCGCCATCGCGCCCGCCATCGTTGCCACCTTCAACGACTACTATCGCCGGGAGCTCAAGGTCGAGTCGGACCGCGAATACGTGCTGTCAGGCCGCGACGTCGAAAAGGACTGGGACAACCGCCATGCCGAGCCAGACGTCGAGGACAAGGTGCCGTGGGCCAACACCGGCGTGGACCTCGCCCGGAGCATGACCATGAATCCCAAGATGAAGGTGCTGGTCCTGACGGGTTACTTCGACCTCGCCTGCCCCTACCGGGCCGTTCAGCACGCCATCGACCACCTCGACGTGGCGCCTGCCGTGCGCAACAACGTCTCGGTCCAGTATTTCGATGCCGGTCACATGATGTACGTACACCCGGCGTCGATGCAGAAGTTCAAGCGCGACGTGGGCTCGTTCCTGGACGCGAACGGACGCTGATCGCGCGGATTCGGCGTCGGCAAAGCTTACCGACGCAAAAAGTAGCGAACGACCGGCAAGCCGCATGAATCCTTGCGCTCCGACCTCTTCCCCCTCGAATGTGTACCCGGACGTGTACACGCGGGGCGCGTTTCATTCAAACCTGCCACGATCGTACAGCGCCAGGCACACGGTCAGTCATTCACGGTCATCCGCGGGCGACGGTGACGAGGGTGCACAGCCGAACGGCTGCTTCCGAAGAGTACGAACTGACGCTAACGACCCACAGCAGCCGGACTTGATGCGGAAGAACAGACGTTCGCGGATAGCCCAACGCGCCCTGTGGCCGGCGATCGATCGTACTGTGGACGGTAAGTGCCAAGTCACTAACGCGCACTCGGTTCGCATCACTCGAGCCAACGCATTCGACATTGGTCAATGTCGAAAATAGAGGCGGGCCGGGACGTTGCCGCCCCGGCCCGGTTCTCCACGAGAGGAAGGGCGGCGATCTTCGCCTGGTGCCGAATGGACTCTGTTTCCGTGGTGTTCATCGTCGCTCCGATGTGGTTGCGGCTGCGCAGGTACGTCGGAAGATTATTCCCCCCCGTAACGAGGCCGAGGATGCGCCTCATCCGTCGACGAGTTCGAAGTCGCCGGGCTTCCACGACTTGTCGAACCAAGGCTCGAGCGGCCCGTAGAGGCGCAGCAGGGCCGACCAGCTCTTGCCGGGCATGGTCTGCACC
>Ga0209048_10000888_pt1 | contig 31638 bp, 28 predicted proteins | sample FrelakmetCRP12CR_FD_187146 | JGI IMG/M metagenome (GOLD analysis project Ga0209048, IMG submission 187146) | Freshwater lake sediment microbial communities from the University of Notre Dame, USA, for methane emissions studies - CRP12 CR (SPAdes)... | ecosystem: Environmental > Aquatic >...
CGCAGGCCTGGATTGTGCTGCAGGACGACAACGCCGGAGTTGCGTACACCGGTCAAGGGCGGGATTCAAGGCACCGATCGCGAGTCGCAGTTCAGGCGCCGCTCGAACAGGGTGCACGAGAGCATCGGTACAGCATGCACGTCGCGCGCAACGATCTGCCACTTGGCCCCATCGCGGTCCAAGGTCATGAAGCCGAAGCGGTTCGTCGACACCAGACTCGCGCTGACCGCCCCTGGCGCGGGTGAAGTCCCAGCTGGCAGGTGCGCGGGCAGCGGTGCATCGAGCCAAGCACCGGCGTTGCCGGAAATCAACTGCGCCGGCTGTGGCGTCGCAAAGCCGACCGCCTCGAAGAGGTGAACATGGCCGGCGAGTAACGCCTGCACGTTGGGCGGGAACAGCACCGTCGGCCACAATGCTTCGAGCACCGATTGCAGTGCTCGGTTCTGCGGCAGGGGAGCAAGGGGCTTCGCCGGATTCGGCGCGAATCCGAGGACCGGGTGATGGCTCAGGAAGAAGCCGTTTTGCCGCCGCGCCACCAGGGCAAACGCGCGCTCGAACTGCGCGCGGTAGGTTTCGTACATCGGGGTACCTGCCGGGAGCCTGGAAGTTCCGACCCGCGAAGAATCGAAGACGATGAACTGCGTGTCGGCGTCGGCACCCGAGCCCAGCGGCACTGCGTAGGGCGCGCTGTAGTCGCCGATCGCGTCGTTCGCCGCCTCGTTGCAGTCTTGCGCGGGTATGACTGGACGCGGGTCGAGAAATCGCCACCAGCCCTGTCCGGCGCGGTTGCACGATTCGTGATTGCCACGAACGACGATCCACGGCGCCACGGCAAGCAGCTCTTGCGCCGGCGCGAAGAAGTCGGCTTGCCAGGCGTCCCAGCCATAACCCCAGGGGCTGCCCGCGCAGCCGGGGTCGCCGGGCGGGCACGCGTTCTCACGGTAGTGATAATCGCCGACGTGGATGACGAGGTCGGGATGCAAGCCTGCTGCCGCCGCGGCGACCGCGGCAAACGGCCACTGCGCGGCATCGTTGCATGCCTGGAATACACCGGCTGAAGTCTTGATCACGCACCCGCTGTCGCCCAGCACGACGATCCGCTGCGGGTTCGCCTTCGGCAGGGGAAGCGAGTGGCCGGCCACCAGCGCGCTTCGGGTGGACGGTGGAATCGCTTTCTCGCAGACAAGGACGGGAAATGCGGAAGGCTTGGACTCCGCGGCAAGGCTCCTCGTCGGACGCAGCGGAAACGTTGCGGGACGCGCCCGCTCGTTCATCGCCGCGCTGATGCCATCGAGTTCCAGCTCGGGGCAGGCGGCTGCGGAAGTGATCACGCGTGCCACCGCCTGGCCCTCCTCGCCGAGTACGACGAAGGCGTATGACGTCGCGTCGACAGGTGCGCTTGGCCGCGGCGCCGCACAGCCGCCCGCGATCGCGGCGATGGCGACTATGAGGTTGGTCCGCATCGTCTCGAATCCCTCAAGTCCACGGCCACGATGTCCTGCCTGCCGAGGCCTGCTTCCCTCTGCCGCAGGCGCGAAGGCCGCGGCAAAGCGCCCGCGATTCGGCCAGGTACCCGGACCGTCGCCGAACGAGTATCGCATCGACTCTCGAGACGCTGGCTCGGGTTCGACGAACGGTCGGGTTGCGATCAGCGGGCAGCAAGGCCGTGGACGCGTTGGGCCGTTCCCGCGCAACAGCGCGGCGGGTGCGGCCAGCACTTAGACTTCGCGCACCGAGTCGGAAAGCGGAACAACCGCCTTCGGAACCGGCGCGATCAGCCCCTGCGCGATCGCCACCTTTCGCGCGACGGTGTCAGCCACGCGCTCTGCCTTGCGAACCAGGAGCCGTCCGATGTCCTTGCCCACTTCCGAAAGCGGCTCCGGGCCGACGCATCACGAATCGGCCCCGACGCGTGCAGAGGGCTGGTTCAGGCAGCAAACACGGTACTACGTGCTCTTGCTCGACCTTCAAGGCAAGGGCCTGTGGCTGATCTGCGGATTGCTCGTCGTCGCCTGGGTTTCGGCTGGCTTCTACAAGGTGCAACCCGACGAGCAGGGGGTGCTTCTGCGTTTCGGCAAGTGGGTCGACACCAGCGGGCCGGGCCTGCACTACCACCTGCCCTTTCCGATCGAAACCGTCTTGCTGCCGAAGGTCACGCAGATCAGCCAGCTTCAACTCGGCACCCAGCGTGTCCGCGCCTCCGACAGCCAGGCCGACTCCCACGAAGGACAGATGCTCACCGGCGACGAGAACATCGTCGAAGCGGAGTGCACGGTGTTCTGGCGCATCAAGGATGCCGGCCAGTTCCTGTTCAAGGTGCAGAACGCCGAGGCGGCGGTCAAGGTGACCGCGGAGAGCGCGTTGCGCGAGATCATCGGGCGCACGCCGATTCAGGCGGCGATGTCGGACAAGCGCCAGCAGATCGCCGACCAGACCGCAGAGCTGCTCCAAAGGCTGCTCGACAAGGACCGTTCTGGCGTCGCGGTCGTGCAGGTGCAATTGCAGCGCGTCGATCCGCCCACGGCCGTGATCGACGCCTTCAACGACGTCCAACGGGCGCGGGCCGACCAGGAACGCGCTCGGAACGAGGCCGAGTCGTACGCCAACGACATCACCCCGCGCGCCCGCGGCGACGCCACTCGAATCGTCCAGGACGCCGAGGCCTACAAGTCGCAGGTCGTCAATCTCGCGCAAGGCGATGCCAAGGGCTTCCTGTCGGTGTACGAGAGCTACGCCAAGGCGAAGGACGTCACCGCCTGGCGGCTCTACCTGGAAAGCGTGGACGAGATGCTGAAGAAGGCCACGAAGGTGATCATTGACACTTCCGGCAAGGGCGTTTCCGGAGTCGTCCCCTACATGTCCCTGGCCGAGAAGGACAAAGCGGCAGCGAAGGAGGCCGCTAAATGAGCCGAAGAATTTCCCTGGCACTGGCTGCCGCTACCTTCGGTCTGCTGCTCTTGCTTTCGGCCACGCTCTACACGATGAGCGAGATCGAGCAGGGGTTGATCATTCGGCTGGGCGCGCCGGTGAGCGTGGTGACCGCGCCCGGGATGCACTTCAAGCTTCCGTTCGTCGATTCGGTGGTCTATTACGACACACGCCTGCTGACGCTCGAGCCGCCGACGGAACAGGTGATCCTCGGCGACCAAAAGCGCATCGAAGTGCAAACCTACACGCGATTCCGGATCTCGGATCCACTGCGTTTCTACCAGTCGCTGCGTTCTCTGGATCAGGCCTCCGCCCAGTTGACACAGATCGTCAGTTCGCTGTTGCGCCGCGAACTGGGCCAGGTCGCGCTGCCCTCGCTCCTGTCTACGGAGCGCACCCGAATCGTCGACCGCATCCAAGAGGAGGTCGCGCAGAGGGCGAGCCCGCTGGGCATCGAGGTCGAGGACGTTCGATTCCATCGCGCCGATCTCCCGCGCGAGACCAGTCAGGCGATCTACGACCGCATGAAGTCCGAGCGCCAGCGCGAAGCGAAGGAACTTCGGGCGCAAGGCTTCGAGTGGGCGCAGAAGATCCAGTCCGAAGCAGATCGCCAACGCACCGTCATCTTGTCCACGGCTCAGCGTCAGGCCAAGATCACGCGCGGCGAGGCCGATGCCGATGCCAACGAGATCCTCGCCCAGGCCTTCGCCAGGGATGCGCAGTTCTACAGGCTTTATCGCTCGCTGCAGACCTATCGCCAGGCGCTGGCGGACTCGGCCCCGACGCTCGTGTTGTCGCCGGACTCCGAGTTCCTGCGCTTCTTCAAGGTCGGCCCCGGTGTCGCCGCCGGGCAGAAGCATTGAATGGCCCGCCCGTGCTGAGCGGGCCCGCCGGTTGGCGATCCGTCCTCGCGCACTTCGGTCCCGGGCTGGTGGTCATGCTGGCCGATACCGAGGCCGGCAGCGTGATCACGGCGGCGCAGAGCGGTGCGCAGTGGGGCTACCGGCTGCTGCTGCTGCAGTTCGTGCTCATCCCCGTGCTCTACATGACGCAGGAACTCGCGGTACGCCTGGCGCTGAGCACGGGCAAGGGCTACGGCGAACTGATTCGCCAGCACTTCGGCCGCTCGCTGGCCATCGTGTCGATCGTCACGCTGGTGATCAGTTGCTTCGGCGCCCTGGTGACGCAGATGGGCGGCCTGGCCGGCGTCGGCCAGATATTCGGCGTGCAGCCCTGGCAGACCATCACCGTGTTGATTGCGATGATCCTGACCATGGTGGCCACCGGCGCCTACCGGTCGGTCGAGCGGATGGTCATCGCGCTCGGCCTGTTCGAGCTTGTGTTCCTGGTCATTGCCTGGAGGGCGAAGCCGGACCTTGGCGAAGTATTTCGTCAACTGCGCGAAATGCCGCTCGGTGACCGTGACTACCTGTACCTGATGGCGGCCAATCTCGGCACGAGCATCATGCCGTGGTCGATCTTCTACCAGCAGTCGGCGCTCGTCGACAAGAGGCTCGAGATCAGGCACCTGCGAGTGGCTCGGATCGACACCCTGTTCGGAGCCATCCTGTGCCAGGTGATCACGGCCGCCGTCCTGATCGCTGCCGCCGCGGCATTCAGGTCTCGTTACCTGCCGGCCCAACTCGAGAGCGTGCCGCAGATCGCGGAGGCCTTCGCCGCGGTGCTCGGCGCCCGCTGGGGGCATGTTGCATTCGCGATCGGGCTGAGCGGGGGCGCGCTGGTCGCGACCGTGGTCGTCTGCCTCACGGCGGCATGGGCCATCGGAGAAGCCACCGGAAAGCATCATTCACTGGAGCACCATCCGCTGGAGGCGCCTTGGTTCTACGCGACTTTCGCGCTGATGCTGGTGCTCGGCGGCGCCCTGGTCGCGTCGGGGATCAATCTGGTGCAGCTGTCGATCGCGATGGGCGTCGTCAACGCCTTGTTGCTACCGGTCGCGCTCGGATTCCTGTACCGGCTGGCGCGCAGCGAACTGGCGGGGTCGCTGCGCCTGGCCGGGGCCTACCGGATCGCGGTCGCCTCGGTCTTCGCGCTCACCGCGGCCGTCGGGGTCTATGCCGGCGTCGCCGGCATGCTGGGTTAAGAGGCCGGCCGAAGAGCACTCCCGATGGCCATCGACGCCTTCTTCCACTTCGTCAATGCGCTGGTGCAGTTGCTGCTGCTCGACCTGCTCCTGAGCGGCGACAACGCCGTGGTCATCGCCCTCGCGTGCCGATCCCTCGCTCCGAGGCAAATGCGCAGCGCGATGCTGATCGGCACCGGCGGCGCCATGATCCTTCGCATCGCGATGGCCACGTCGCTTGGCTTGCTCCTGAACGTTCCGCTGCTCAAGTTCGCCGGCGGGGTCGCGCTCGTCGGGATTGCGATCAAGCTGCTCCTCGTCGAAGGGGAGGACCGGGGCGATGAAATGGCCGCCCGCGACGCAGTGCCTTCGGCCACCGACCTCTGGCCCGCCGTCGGCACGATCGTCGTCGCGGACATCGTGATGAGTCTGGACAACGTCGTCGGATTGGCCGCCGTAGCGAAAGGCGATCTGTTCTTGCTTGCGCTGGGGCTCTTGATCAGCATGCCGCTGCTGATGTTCGGAAGCCTGCTTGTCACCTCGCTTCTGCGACGCTACCCGTTCCTGGTGCGTGCTGGCAGCGCCATGCTGGGCTGGATCGGAGGCGACATTGCCGTTTCCGACCCGATGTGGGCGGATTGGGTGAACCAGCAATCACCGGCGCTGACCGTGGTCGTTCCCCCGCTGATGGCGGTCTTCGTGCTTTGGGAGAGCCGCGTCATCGAACAGAGGCGCCCAGGGTTGTCGGCCCTGCGCCGCGCAAGGCGTCGAGGAAAGTCCTCGCCGGCGGTGCGGTGGGCGCCACTCAGTGTCGGATCGCACTTCGCTGTCCGGGCTGCGCATGCGGTCGTGGTGACGGCGAAGGATGCGGTCGTGTCGGCGTCGACTGGGTCAGCGCCGTCGGCCGTCGCGATGCCTTCGAACCCGCCGGCAGTCGATCCGATCGCGACGGACGCCGGCGAGCCGCGCAGCGCCGCCGTTGTCACGCGCAAGTCCTGGTTCCTAAACCCTTTGCGCAGCCGATGGACGCCCGTCGCGGCCGCGGTCGTCCTCTTGGCGGCGGGCCTCGATCTCGTGACCCGAATATCGCTGCCTCAACCGGCGCAACTCCATCGATACGACTGCACGGGCACCGACGCCACGGTCTACTTTCGTCATGGCGAAGCGCGCTTTCGTCTGGCGACTGGTGCGGCCTTCGCGAGTGGCGCGATCCAGCAGGACAATCAGATCGTATGGGGCGACTATCAGGCTGCCGCGATGGCGCTCGGGATTGCGCCACCCACCCACATCAGACGCGATGACGAACAGTCTCTGGTCATCGACGGCGGTGGATTTGCCCGTGTCGAGTGCACCCGTCATGTGGGGAAATAGCTGCGTCCCGTGTCTCCGTCAGCCGTATGCACGAACTGACAGCGCAAGCCGGTTCAGGGCCGTTTGACAATCGATTCGTCGGCGCGCGATGAATCCCGTCTTGGCAAGCTCAGTCGCTGCTCCCATACCGCCGACACAACTTTCCCTTCCAAGGTTTCCGTCCACGGTTGGCACGGCCGAGGCTCCCCCGCGGGAGCAGCGAAAATGCCGCCGTGTCGCTGCCACAGCTCCTGTCCGACTATGGCTACCTGGCCGTGTTCGCCGGAAGTCTTCTCGAAGGCGAAACCATCCTGGTCCTGGCCGGTTTTGCGGCCCACCAGGGGTACCTGTCGCTGCAATGGATTGTGGCGCTGGCGTTTTGCGGCGGAACCCTCGGCGACCAGTTCTATTTCTTTCTCGGCCGCCGGTTCGGCGAAGCGATCTTGCTTCGCTTGCCGCGTCTGACCGGTCCCGCCGCTCGCGTCAATCGCTTGCTGCTGCGCTACCAGGAAGGTCTGATCGTCGGCGTGCGCTTCATGTACGGTCTGCGGATCCTCGGACCGATCATGATCGGAATGAGCGAAGTGCCCGCGCGGCGCTTCGTCTTTTTCAACGCCGTCGGCGCGGCGGTTTGGGCGCTCATGTTTCCCACTCTCGGATTCATGTTCGGCCAAGTCATGCAGTGGCTGCTCGAGGATGTCGAGCGGTACGAAGCACTGGCCCTCGCATTGATCCTTGCGTTCGCTCTGCTCGTCGGTCTCGTGCATTGGCTGCGCGCAAGAGACAAGAAGTGACATCGGGCTCGCGATCAGCGGCGTGCTGCGCGGCATCCAGACCGAGCGCATGGACGACGCTGCTCTCGCCAAGGCTGTCGAGTCGGCAAACGTGTTCGCCAAGCTCAACCCGCTGCACAAGGAGCGAATCGTGCGTGCGCTGCGCGCCAACGGCCACGTGACCGGCTTCATGGGGGACGGCATCAACGACGCCGCCGCACTGCACGCGGCCGACGTGGGCATCTCGGTCGAGTCGGCGGTCGACATCGCGAAGCAAGCGGCCGACATCGTGCTGCTCGAGAAGAGCCTGGCCGTGCTCGAGCAAGGCGTGATCGAAGGCCGGCGCACCTTCGTCAACATGCTCAAGTACATCCACATGACGGCGAATTCGAACTTCGGCAGCGTGCTGTCGGTGCCGCTGGCAAGCGCCTTCCTGCCGTTGCTGCCGATGCTGCCGATCCACCTGCTGGTGCAGAACCTGCCGTACGACCTTTCGCAGACCGCAATCCCGTGCGGCAACGTTGACGATGAGTCGCTGCGCGCCGCTGCACTGGGAGCCGCGCGAGCTGCCGCGCTTCATGCTCGGCTTCGGACCAGTGAGTTCGCTGTTCGACGTGCTGACCTTCGCACTGACGTGGACCGTCTTGCAGGCGCGGACCGTGGCGACGCAGACGCTGTTCCAGAGCGGCTGGTTCGTCGAGGGCCGGCTGTCGCAGACGCTCGTCGCGCACATGATCCGCACGCGCGGCATCCCCTTCGTCGACAGCCGGCCTGGCACGCCACTGATCGTGACGAACCTCGTCGTCGCCGCCGGGCTGCTGATTCCGGCAAGCGACCTCGCCCCGGTACTGCGCCTGCAGCCACTGTCAGGCGCGCACTTCGGCTGGCTCGCGGCACTGCTGCTCGCCTGCGGGCTGGCGGTGCAGGGGATGAAGCGCGCGTGCCACGGCGGGCCCGGCAGCCGGCGCCGAAACCGGCCGCCAGCACGAGGGAGGCCGAACCGACGACTCCAGGGTGCCGCAGCGCCAGACGATGAATCTGCCAAGCGCGCTATAATGTTGCAGTGCAGCATCACAGAGTGGAGGCGTCATGGATCTCTCGAACAGGGTTGCGGTGATCACCGGGGGTGGAAGCGGGATTGGCCGCGCGGTTGCCGCGGGGATGGCGCGGCGCGACGTGGCCGCCGTTGCGCTCGTCGACGTGAGCGAGGCGGTCGAAGACGTCGCTGAGAAGCTCAATTCCGAGGCCGGCCGCACGTTCGCGATACCGTTTCAGGGTGACACGACCGACGAGAAGTTCCGCTCCTCGGTCTACGACGCGATCAGCCGCAAGTACGGCCGTGTCTCGCTGTGCGTGCCAGCCGCGGGCATCACCCGCGACGATCTGGCCGTGCGCGTCGACAAGGTGACGGGCAAGGCGCGCATCTATCCGGTCGAGCAGTTCAAGCTCGTCGTCGACGTGAACCTCATCGCACCGGTGTACTGGGCGCTGGAGATGATCGGGCGCATCGCCGAGGATCGCGCCGCCAAGGAGCGCAAGCGCTGGACACCCGACGAGGGCATCCAGGGATCGGTGGTGTTCATCGGCTCGGTCTCGTCGCAGGGCAATCGCGGCCAGATCTCCTATGCGAGCACCAAAGCCGGCCTGGAGGGTGCCGCGGCGACGATCATGAAGGAGGCGATGTTCCACGGCGTGCGTTGCAGCGTGATCCACCCCGGCTTCACCGACACCCCGATGGTTCGCGCGATGGGCGTCGACTACGTCGCGAAGAACATCCTGCCGTTCACGCAGCTCGGCCGGTTGATCCAACCCGATGAAATCGCCGATGCAATCTGCTTCATGCTCGCGAGTTCGGCCGTCAGTGGCGAGCTCTGGGTCGACGCCGGCTGGCATGCCCCGGCGTAACGCTGGAACGGGATCCACCCCTCCGATCGTTTTCACCCATGGCATAGCACTTCAGTCATGACCCAGACCACCCCATCCGCGCCCACGGCGCAAGACTTCGATCGGGAGTTCCGCGCACAGGTGGCGCAGATGACCGCCGGACTCGCGCCGACGGCGTTCACCACCGCCTGGGCCGACTGGGCGATGCATCTGGCCCTGTCCCCGGCCAAGCGGCGCGAGTTGCAGCGCGACGCGATGGTGCGTGCACAGGACACGTGGATGTTCGCGCTCCGCGCCTTGCTCGGCGCGTCAGTCTCGCCCGCCGACGGCCTCGCCGGCGATCCCGATCGACGCTTCGATGCCGAGGCCTGGTCGAAGTTTCCGTTCAACGTCTACGCGCGCGCCTACCAGAACAACCTGGCGCTGATGAATGACGCCGTGCGCGATGTCAGCGGCGTGACCGACTATCACGCCCAGCTCATCGAGTTCGCGGTGCGCATGCTGCTCGATGCGACGTCGCCGTCGAACTACCTGGCGTCGAATCCCGAGCTGCTGGCGCTGACCCAGGCGGAGAAGGGACAGAACCTGGTACGCGGCTTCAAGCACGTGGTCGAGGATGTCGCCCGCACGCTCAAGGGCGGCGCGCCCGCCGGCACCGAGGACTTCGAGGTCGGCAAGAACGTCGCCGTGACACCCGGCAAGGTCGTCTTCCGCAACGAGCTGATCGAGCTGATCCAGTACGCGCCGGCGACCAAGGACGTCCACGCCGAGCCGCTGCTGATCGTGCCGGCGTGGATCATGAAGTACTACATCCTCGACTTGAGCCCGCGCAATTCGATGGTGAAGTACCTGGTCGAGCAGGGCCACACGGTGTTCATGGTGTCGTGGAAGAACCCCGACGAGCGTGACCGCGAGATTTGCATGGACGACTATGTCGAGAAGGGATTTCGCGCCGCGGTCGATGCCGTTGCCGCCATCGTGCCCAAGCGCAAGATCCACGCCGTGGGCTACTGCATCGGCGGCACCCTGCTAGCGATCGGCGCGGCGGCGCTCGCGCGCGACAGGGACGAGCGGCTCGCCTCGGTCTCGATGTTCGCCGCGCAGACCGATTTCTCCGAACCTGGCGAGCTCGCGTTCTTCATCAATCCGAGCCAGCTGGCGATGCTCGAAGCCACGATGCACCGCAAGGGCGTGCTCGAGAGCCGGCAGATGGGCGGAGCGTTCGCAATGCTGCGGGCGCAGGATCTGCTGTGGCAGCCGATCATCAACCAGTACATGAAGGGCCAGCGCGAGCGGATGATCGATCTGATGGCGTGGAATGCCGACGGCACGCGCATGCCGTGGCGGATGCATTCGGAGTATCTGTATCGGCTCTACCTCGACAACGAGCTCGCGACGAACCGATTTCCGGTCGGCGGCAAACTGATCCGGCTGTCCGACATCAGCGTGCCGATGTTCGTCGTCGGCACCGAGGCCGATCACGTCGCGCCCTGGAAGTCGGTCTACAAGGTGGACAACCTGGTCCGCTCGGACGACCTCACGTTCCTGCTGACCTCCGGCGGCCACAACGCTGGAATCGTGGCCGGTCCGGTCCATCCCAGGCGTCACTACCGCACTCGCACGCGCCGGCTCGCCGACCCGCATCTGGCGCCTGAGGATTGGATGGAGGCCGCGACAAAGCACGATGGCTCCTGGTGGCCGGCGTGGCAACAGTGGCTCGTGGCGCATTCCAGCGGCAAGACCAAGCCGCCGGCGATCGGAGCGCCGGGCAAGGGCTTCCGCGCCATCGCTGACGCTCCAGGGCAATACGTGCGGCAGCGCTAGCGCAAGGCAGGCGCCGCTCGGTCGCGGCGATGCACGGGATGAAGCATCTCTGCGCCTCGACGCCATCAAAGGGGTCGCGGAGCTGGCAGCCCTCACTACACTCGCTCGATGAGATCCCCGCATGGACGCAGAACTGCTTTCGTCCATTGACGCGCGAGGACAGTGGCAGCGGCGCCTGGCGCTGATCGTCCGACGCGCGAACCGGCTCGACCCGACGCTGAGAGGCCTGCTCTGGGCCAGCGCGGCGGGCTTTGTGTTCTCGCTGCTGAACAGCCTGATGCGAAGCCTCACGCTCGCGCTCGACCCGTTCCAGGCCCAGTTCATGCGCTACTTCTTCGGCCTCGTCGTGATGCTGCCGCTGGTACTGCGCCACGGGCTCAGGGCCTACCGGCCCAAGGCGATCAGTGGCCAGTTCGTGCGCGGCGCGGTACACACCTGTGGCCTGTGCCTGTGGTTCGTCGCACTGCCCAGGATCGCGCTGGCCGACATGACCGCGATCGGCTTCACGGCGCCGATCTTCATCATGCTCGGCGCGCACTTGTTCTTCAACGAGCCGATGCGCTGGGAACGCTGGCTGGCGGCGCTGGCCGGATTCGCAGGCGTGCTGGTCGTCGTCGCACCCAAGCTGCAGGGCAGCGGCGGCTTCTACAGCCTGGTCATGCTCGCCTCGGCGCCGCTGTTCGCGGCGTCGTTCCTGCTCACAAAAGGCTTAACGCGCTACGAAGGCACCGGCGTCATCGTCGTCTGGCAGGCGATCACGGTCACGCTCTTCAGCATTCCGCTGGCTTTGCTGCACTGGCAGGCGCCTACGCCATGGCAATGGTTCGGCTTCCTGCTCTGCGGCTTCCTCGGCAGCCTGGGGCACTATTGCCTGACGCGGTCGTTTCGCATCGCCGACATTTCGGCCACGCAGTCGGCGAAGTTCCTCGACCTGCTCTGGGCGGCACTGATGGGATGGCTGGTGTTCGGGGACGTGCCGAGCCGCTCGACCCTGGTCGGGGGTGTCGTGATCTGTGCATCGACGATCTGGATCGCTCGGCGCGAATCGCGCGGCGCCGCCTCGTCGCAACGCTAGCCGCCGGGCCGCGCTGGCGCGGTATGCTGCCCGCCTGCGCCGCGTCGCGCCCGCGGTATTCATTCCACTTGACGGAGCCCCCGATGACCCGCGTCTTCAACTTCAGCGCCGGCCCCGCCACGCTGCCTGAATGCGTTCTGCGCCAGGCGGCCGACGAAATGCTCGACTGGCACGGCTCGGGCATGTCGGTGATGGAGATGAGCCACCGCGGCAAGGAGTTCACCGCCATCCACACCGAAGCCGAAGGCCTGCTGCGCGAACTGCTCGGCGTGCCGGCGAACTACAAGGTGCTGTTCCTGCAGGGCGGCGCGATCGGCGAGAACGCGATCGTGCCGATGAACCTGCTGCGCGGCCACACGAGCGCCGATTACGTGAGCACCGGCGAGTGGTCGAAGAAGTCGATCAAGGAAGCGAGCAAGTACTGCACTGTCAACGTCGCCGCAAGCGCCGAGGCGAGCCACTTCACGCGCGTACCCAAGCAATCCGAGTGGAAGCTCGACCCGAACGCAGCGTACCTGCACATCTGCGCGAACGAAACGATTGGCGGCGTCGAATACCACTGGACACCCGACATCGGCGGCGTGCCGCTGGTGGCCGACATGTCTTCGAACATCATGTCGCGCCCGGTCGACGTGAGCCGCTACGGCCTGATCTACGGCGGCGCGCAGAAGAACATCGGCCCGGCGGGCGCGACGATCGTGATTGTTCGCGACGACCTGCTGGGCAAGGCGCTGCCGATCACGCCTTCGGCGTTCGACTACAAGCAGCAGGCCGACGCCGGCTCGATGTTCAACACGCCGGCGACGTACTCGATCTACATCGCCGGGCTGGTGTTCCGCTGGATCAAGGCGCAGGGCGGGCTTGCCGCGATGGAGGCGCACAACCGCATGAAGGCGGCGCTGCTGTACGACTACCTCGACTCGACGCAGTTCTACGCCAACCCGGTGGCGCGCGATGATCGTTCGCTGATGAACGTGCCCTTCTGGCTAAAGGACAAAGCGCTCGACGAAGAATTCCTCGAGGGCGCGCAGGCGCGCGGCCTGGTGCAGTTGAAGGGCCACCGAGTCGTGGGCGGCATGCGCGCATCGATCTACAACGCGATGCCGGTCGAAGGCGTGAAGGCGCTGGTGGCGTACATGAAGGATTTCGAGACGAGCCACGGTTGATCGCCCGTGATCTGCCTCGACTCGACGAGGTCGGCGAGGCGCGCCGCGCCAAGAGGCAATGCCAGGAGCCCGCGCCGCGTCGCGACAGATAATCCTGCACGCGTCCAATCGCCCCCTCCATGAGCTTCCTGGTCCTGAGCTTCCTCACCTCGCTGGTGGTCACGCTGCTGGTCGTGCTTTCGGCGGAGCGGCACGCGCACGATTGGGCCGACCACGACCTGTCGGGGCCGCAGAAGTTTCATGCCGTTCCGGTTCCGCGCATCGGCGGAGTCAGCCTCTTCGTCGCGATGACGGGCTGCGTGGCGCTGGCGCGCTTGACCGAGCGCTCGGATGCAACCGTGCTCGGGCTGTTGCTGCTGTGCGGCCTGCCGGCGTTCCTGTCGGGCCTGGCGGAGGATCTGACCAAGACCCAATCGCCCAGGCGCCGGCTGTTCTTCACCGCTGTCTCGGCGGCGCTCGCGGCGTGGCTGCTCGACGCGGTCGTCCGGCGCACCGCCATCCCGGGCGTCGATTCACTGATCGTGTTCGCGCCATTCGCGATAGCGCTGACGGTCTTCGTCGTCACTGGCGTCGCCAACGCGGTGAACATCATTGACGGCTTCAACGGCCTGGCCTCGATGTGCGTGCTGCTGATGGTGCTCGCCGTCGCCTACGTCGCGTTCCAGGTCGGCGACACGCTCTTGTTCACGGCAGCGCTGATCTGCGCCGGCGCCGTGCTCGGCTTCTTCGTCTGGAACTTTCCGGCCGGGCTGATCTTCCTCGGCGACGGCGGCGCCTACCTGCTTGGCTTTGTTCTGGCCGAACTCGCGGTGCTTCTGCTGTGCCGCAACCCCGGCGTCTCGCCCATCTTCACGCTGCTGCTGTGCGCCTATCCGATCTTCGAGACGATCTTCACGATCTACCGGCGCAAGTTCGTTCGTGGAGTGGCCACCGGCGCGCCCGACGGCATCCACCTGCACACGCTGATCCACCGCCGGCTCGTGCGCGGCTGGGAAGGGCACACGCCCGAGCGGCGGCAGAAGAGGCGCAACTCGCTGACCTCGCCCTACCTCTGGCTGTTGTGCCTGCTGTCGGTGATACCGGCGGTGCTGTGGTGGGACAACACCGCCGTGCTCACGGTCTTCCTGTTCCTGTTCATGGGGTTGTACGTGCTGCTGTACGCGCGCATCGTGCGCTTCAAGACACCCAAGTGGATGATATTGCGGCGCTGAGCGCGCTGCTCGCTCACACCGATCGATACTCGGGTACGAAGCGGCGCAGACGGCGACGAAGCTCTTGCGCCGAACCCGGCTCGTCGCCGCGCGTCAGCCACTCGAGGAGCTGCGTCATCCACTCGCTGTCGGCCTGCTCGTGCAGCTGCGCGATCCGCAACCGCGGGTGCGCCGACGGCAGCGTGCGATCGGCATCGGCGAGCAGTTCTTCGTACAGCTTCTCGCCCGGGCGCAGGCCCGAAAAGACGATGCCGATCTCGTCCGGACGGTGGCCCGAGAGGCGGATCAGGTCGCGCGCCAGCTCGACGATCTTCACCGGCTCGCCCATGTCCATCACGTAGACCTGACCCGTCTCGGCCAGCGCCGCAGCCTGCAACACGAGGCGCGCCGCCTCGGGAATGGTCATGAAGTAGCGCGTGATGTCGGGGTGCGTCACCGTCACCGGGCCGCCGCGGGCGATCTGCTCGGTGAACTTCGGGATCACGCTGCCGCTCGACCCGAGTACGTTGCCGAATCGCACGGCGGCGAAGCGCGTCGCGTGACCCTCCTTCGCCATCTGCGAGAGCACCATCTCGGCCGCCCGCTTGGTGGCGCCCATCACATTGGTCGGGTTGACGGCCTTGTCGGTCGAGATCAGCACGAAGCGCTCCGCGCCCGACTCGGCCGCCGCCAATGCCGCGCGCCAGGTGCCCAGGGTGTTGTTCTGCAGCGCCGCCCAGGCGTTCTCGGCCTCCATCAGCGGCACGTGCTTGAACGCCGCGGCGTGGAAGATGACGTGCGGCCGCTGCGTGGCAAAGGTGGCCCGCAGGTGCGCCAGGTTCTTCACGTCGCCGATCAGGCGCACCAGCGGCAGGTGCGGATGCAATTCGCTCAGCTGCTGTTCGATCTGGTACAGCGCATATTCGCCGAGCTCGTACAGCACCAGCCGCGCCGGGCCGTAGCGCGCCAACTGCCGGCACAGCTCCGAGCCGATCGAGCCACCGGCGCCGGTGACGAGCACGGTCTTGCCCGAGATCAGCTCGGCGATGCCGGCCTCGTCGAGCTGCACCGGCTCGCGTCCGAGCAGATCTTCGGGCTCGATGTCGCGCACGCGGCTGACCTGGCCGCCTTCGAGGAGTTCCTGCGCCGACGGCACGGTCAGCACCGGCAGACCGGTGTCGGCCGCGAGTTCGATCGCTCGCCGGCGCTGCGACGCGCTGGCGCCGGGCAGCGCGAGCACCAGATGCGTGATGCCCTGCAGCTCGACATGCGTCTTCACCGACGCGAGCGGGCCGAGGATCGGCACGCCGGATATGCGCGAGCGATGCTTCAAAGGGTCGTCGTCGAGCAGGCCCACCACGACCCAGCCTTCGTGCTGGATGCCGGCCAGCAGCAGCCGCGCCGCGTCGCCGGCACCGAGCACGAGCGCGCGCCGCTGCTCGATGGCGACGCCGGCGATCCGGCTGCGCATGTGCTCGTAGAGCATGCGGTAGGCGATGCGCACCGTGCACAGTCCCATCAGCGTCACGACCGGATGCAGCGCGAGCACCGCGCGCGGCACCTGGGTGAGTTGCGCCATCAGCACGACGACCGCCGCCAGCAGCCCGGCGGCGAAGCACGCCAGCGTCAACCGCTTCACCTCGCCGAAGCCCGAGAAGCGCCACATGCCGCGCGGTATGCCGGCGGCGGCGAACAGCGCCAGGTACAGCGCGACGATGCCGAGCATCACCCAGACGTCGTAGTCCGGCCGCGCGCTGTGCCAGCGCTCGAAGCCGAGGCGGAACAGGTACGTGATGTGCCAGCAGGCGGCGATCACGATGCCGTCGATCGCGAGCGAAAGCGGCCGCCGCCGCGGACGCATCAACGTGAGAAAGCTGTCTAGGCTTTGCCAGAGCATTGCGGCAACGGGTTCAGTGCGCGGTCATCAGCAGGCGCAGCGTTCGCCAAAGGATCCTGAGGTCCTGCGCGAGCGAAGGAGCGTCGGCGTAGCTCGCTGCGAGCGCGAGCTTGCGCGGCAGCACGACCTGCACGTATTCGCTTTCCGGGTCGGCCACGCACGCGAGCAGCTCGCTCTCGTCGCGAAACGCGATCGACGCCGCATCGGTGATGCCGGGCCGCACCGACAGCACGCGATCACGCAGATCGGGCGGATACAGCGCCACATAGCGCGGCACCTCGGGCCGCGGGCCGACGAGGCTCATCGTTCCCTGCAGCACGTCGATGAGCTGCGGCAGTTCGTCGAGCTTGTGTCGCCTGAGCACCGCACCGACGCGGGTGATGCGGGCGTCGCCGCCGACCGTGATCTGCGGCCCGGCATCGCGTTCATCGTGCACCATCGTGCGGAACTTGTGAATGCGAAACGGCACGCCGCGGCGGCCGACACGCTGCTGCCGGTAGAACACCGGGCCGCGTGAGTCGGCCTTGATGGCAATGGCGATCAGCGCGAAAAGCGGTGCCAGCAACAACAGGCCAATCATCGAGGTCAACAGGTCGAACAGGCGCTTGGCCATGTGAAGTCAAGGGCACAACAGCGTGCGCACGGCGCGGCAGATCCGTCGCACGTCGGCATCGCTCATCCTCGTGTACAGCGGCAGCGTCACCATCCGCTCGTACGCGTGCTGGCTGTGCGGAAACTGCGCTGCGGCGAGGCCGTAGCGGTCGCGCCAGTAGGGGTGCAGGTGCAGCGGGATGTAGTGCACGCTGCAACCGATGCCGGCCTCGAACATTCTCTCGATGAAGCGGTCACGCGGCAGCGGTGCATCGTCGCCCAGGCGAACGACGTACAGGTGCCACGAATGGCGGTCGCCCGGCGCGGGGCGCGGCGGCACAACCAGCGGCAGGCCGGCGAACGCCTCGTCGTACTGCGCAGCGATCGTTTCGCGTCTGCGCTGGAACGCTTCGAGGCGCCTGAGCTGCTGCAGGCCGAGCGCCGCCGCGATGTCGGTCAGGTTGTACTTGAAGCCGGGGGCGACGATCTCGTAGGCCCAGCTCGGTACCGTAGCGGTGAAGCGGTCGAAGGCGTCGCGGCTCATGCCGTGCAGGCGCATCACCCTGGCCCTCTTCGCGAGCGCCGCATCGCGCGTGACGAGCATGCCGCCCTCGCCCGTGGTGATGGTCTTGTTGGCGTAGAAGCTGAAGACGGTCGCGTCGGAGGCCAGCGTGCCGACAAGCTTGCCGCCGCAGGTGGTGGGCAGCGCGTGCGCGGCGTCTTCGACCACCCTTAGACCGTGCCTGTGCGCGATCGCCAGAAGCGCCTGCATGTCGGCCGCGAGGCCGGCGTAGTGCACCGGGATGATCGCCTTGGTGCGCGAAGTGACGGCGGCCTCGACCGCGCGCGGGTCGATGTTCATCGTCGCCGGATCGATGTCCACCAGGACGACGTCGGCTCCGAGGTAGCGCGCGACCTCGGCGGTGGCGGTGAAGGTGTGCGTCGTCGTGATGACTTCGTCGCCAGGGCCAACGCCGATTGCCTCGAGCGCCAGATGCAGGCCGGCGGTGGCCGAGTTGACGGCAATCGATTCAAGCGGCGCGCGGTCCTCACCCCCGCCCTCTCCCCGGGGAACAAGGTGTGAATTCAAGAACGCTGTGAAGTCGTCTTCGAAGCGCCGCGCCTTCGGCCCGGTCGTGATCCATCCCGAGCGCAGTGTGTCGACGACCTCGGCGATTTCTTCTTCGCCGATCTCGGGCAGGGCAAAGGGGAGGAAGGGCAATGGCGACGTCATGCGGTGGCGGTCTGCGAAGTGCTGGGGTCAGCGGCCTCTCGCCGCTCGTCGCGGATGGGGTTCGAGCAGCGCGCCGAGCAGCGCATGCGCCGGCTGCGCGAAGGGGTTGACCACCGTCGTGCCCCGCCAGGTAAATCCGTCCTGCATGTCTTCACTGAGCAGGACGCGGCAGCGCTGCTCGGCGGCGACCGACAGGATGAGACTGTCCCAGATCGACAGGCCTTGTGCGGCACAGAGGTCGAACGCAGACTGCAGCGCGCCCCATGTCGAGTCGCGCGGGGTATAGACGTCGCTCCAGCGCAGCACTGCCTCTCGTGCCTGCGCGGGGGGCTGGCGCAGCCTGCCAGCCAGCACCCGATACAGCTCGCCAAGCACCTGTACCGGAATGACGACCTCAGTCTGCGGCAACCGGGTCATCAGGGCCACGGCCTGCGCGCGGCGGGTCTCATCGCCCGCACCCTCGGCGTAGGCCAGTACATTCGTATCGATCGCGACCTGCATCGTGAGATCAGTCGGCGCCCAGCCGCTCCCAAAGCGACTGAGCGCCCCCTCGGGGGGCCGCGAACGCTGTGAGCCCGGGGGTGGTCATCTGTCAGTCGTACAACTCGTCGCGCGCCCAGTCGCGCGCACCGACGGCCCTCACGGTGGCCAGGTGCTCGAGCAGGCGGCGCTTGGCAGCCCCCGCGCGCGCGGCGCCGGCGCCGGAGCGCATCGGCTCGATGGTCGCAACGGGCTTGCCGCGCGACGTGACCGTTACCCGCTCGCCTTGGGCAACGTCACGGAGCACCGCGGAAAACTGCCGATTAGCCTCGGCAGCGGTGACCGTCTTCATCGCGTTCTCAAATGTAGTGAAGTAGGTATTCTACGGCTTCGCTACCCACGCCAATACATGCGTTCGCAACGCCGGCAGTGCGTTGAACACGACGTACAAGGCCGGATGCATCCGGCACACCGCGCGCGCCAACGGTGGCGCGAGCGTGACACGCCGCGCCTTCACCTGGCCCCGCGAAAATAGCACCCGCACGCGCGCCAGCGGCACCCCGCGTACGTCAGGGTTGCGCGGGTTGTCGACGGTGAAGTCGTACCACAGCAGCGCGCCGCCGGGCTTGATCCAGCGCCACATCGCATCGGCGAGGCGCTGCTGGTACGCGTCGTCGAGCAGCGACGAAAAGACGGTGGAGACGAACACGATGTCTTGCGATTCCGGCAGCACGTCGGCGTCGAGCGCGTCGCCCTCGATCAGCGTGAGCGCGGCCGGCAGCACGCGGCGCGCCAGCGCGAAGCGCTCGGGCAGCAATTCGATGCCGCAAAGACACTCGGGTACGAAGCCCAGCCGCAACAACTCGAGCAGGTTGCCGCCGGCGCCGCACCCCACTTCGAGCAGCCTCAGCGAGGCGAGGTCGGTGATGCCGGCGCACGCGAACAAACGCAGCATCGCGCGCTGGCGTTCCTGCACCGACTGCCAGACGTCGGGCCGGAGAAAGGCGTAGCGGTCGCCTGCCTGGCGCCGCGCGTAGCGCTCGGCGACGGCCTCGGGTTCGCCGTGATCGCTCAAGACACCGCCTCGATGAAGCGCTGCGCCAACACCGGATAGGTATGGTTGGCGAGCACGAAGGCGCGGCCGCGCTCGCCCATAGCCCGGCGCTCGCCGGGCGTCATTGCGGCAAGGCTGCGCAGCCCATCGGCCACCGCTGCGGCCGACTCGGGCGCTACCGTCTGCCCGCAGCCCGCCTCGGCGACCGGGTCGTTGCCGGCTTCGACCGAATGGAGCACCGCACAGCCGGCCATCATGTAGTCCATCAGCTTGTTCGGCCCGATCCCGAAGCGGTAGATCGGCTGGCGCAGCCAGCCGATGAAGGCGATGTCGATCGCCGCCAGCAGCGCCGGGATCTGCGCCTTCGGGACCGGATCGAACAGCGCCACATTGGCCAAGCCCTCGTCGCGAACGCGCTGCGCGAGCCGCGGTTTCTCGAGACCATCGCCGACGAGCACGAACGCCATCGGCTCGTTGCGCAGCAGCGTGGCGGCATCGAGCAGCACGTCGAGCGCATTGGGCAGTCCGTGCGAGCCGGTGTAGGCGACGATCGTGCGCCCCGCCTTGCGCTGGGCATCGAGATGGGCCGCGAGGTCGTCGCGCAGCGGCGCGCCCTCAGCCTGCCACTCGTCCGCGCTGATGCCGTTCGGGACGATGTGCAGCTTGCGCAGGTCGAGTCCGTGCGAACGCAGGTGGTCGGCCACTTTCGGCAACATCGAGACGACAACGTCGGCGTCGCGGCAGGCGTCGTCCTCGGCCTTCTGGCACAGCAGGACGAACGGGTGCCAGCGCGACATGCCGCCGAGCTCGATCGGCGAGGCCGGCCACAGGTCGTGCACTTCGAAGACGAGCTTCGCTCGCGCCAGGCGCGCGATGCGGCGGGCGACCCAGATGTCCAACGGGTAGGTGCTCGAGGCGATGACCACGTCGGGCCTGAACTCCGCCGCGAGGCGAGGCGCCTCGCGCCACAGCCGCCACAGGAAGGCCCAGATGTTGCGCACGCGCTTGACGCCGTTGCTCGAGTACGCAGGCGTCGGCAGCCAGCGGTAGGCGATGCCTTCGATCGCCTCGTCGCGCGGCGCGGTCCCCACCTCGGGCTGGCGGCTGCGCACGTGCGCGAACGACGCGGCGACGATCTGCACGTGGTGCCCGGCGCGCACCCACTCGCGCGCCAGGTAGTACGGCCGGTACTCCATGCCGTGCTCAGGCGAGCCGGCGTAGTGGTTGATGAGCAGGATGTTCATGCGCCGGAGAGTTCGCGCAGGCGCAGGAGGAAGCGCTGCACGCAAGGCTCGAACAGCGCGTTGGCCTGCACCCAGGCGCGATTGGCTCGCGCGACTTCCCCGGCGCGATTGAGCATGGCATTCAGGCGGACGCGGCTAGGCGACTCGCCCTCGCGCAGGAGGAGGCCATTGGCATCGCCGCGGACCAGTTCGCGATTGGCCGGCAGGTCCGACACGACCGGTATGCAGCCGCAGGCCATCGCTTCGAGCATCGAGACCGACACCGAGTCGCTCTCGGGCAGGCTGAAGTACCACTGCGCGCGGGCATACCAGCGGCCTTGTGCCTCGCCGCCCAGCCTGCCGACGAACTCGACGCGCCCGCCCGCGTCGATGTCGCCGACGGTCAGGCCCAGATCACGCGCAGCCGTCGGCAGGCTGTCGGCGAGCGAGCCGTCGTTGGCCACGACCAGACGCGCTTCGGGCTCGGCGGCGGCCACCGCGGCGAACACGCGGAGCACGCGCTCGGGCCGGTAAAGCGGCTCCAGACCGCGATTGGCGAAGAACAGCCACGGCTCCTTCGGCCCGGGCTCCGGCGGCATGGCCTCCAGCCCGAACGGGAACGTCATCACCTCGGCCGCGCCAAGCTCGCGCATGCGCTGCGCCATGTGCAGCGAATCGCTCGTCGTCAGCGTGCAGGCGCGCAGCACGCGCCGCGTCAGCCAGCGGTAGGCGCGCGAGCGGTCGGGCGTGAGCAGGATGTCGCTGCCCCAGGCCGAGCCTACGATGCGCGCTCGGAGCCGCCAAAGGCGCTTCGCGAGCCAGGCCAGCGTCCCGTGCGACGTGAGGTAGTGTGCGTGCAGCCAGTCGGCGTCGACCCGGCGCAGCCACGCGCCGAGCCTGGGCAGCGACGCGAGCAATGCCGCGTTGCCGCCGGCGTGCGCCGGCTCGAAGTTCAGCGCCATCCGCCGTACGCGCGGCAGCACGTCGTCGAAGGCCGGCAGGAAGCCGCGGCTCGAGGCGGCCCACAGTTCCACATCGTCGACTGCGGCCAGCGCGCGCGCCCACTTCAAGAGGTGCGTGCTCTCGCCGTCGCCGATCAAGGCAATTCGCACCGTGCGTCAGGCTCCGGCGCGCCCTGTCAGCGCTTGCGATCCCGCCCACGCCTCGTAGCGGGCCCGCCACTCCGGGTGCTCGGCCAGCAGAAGCGCGTCGGCATCGCGCGTGTCCCCGACCGCGACGGCCGGGTTGCCTGCGACGACCGCGAAGTCGGGGAATTCGCCGCGAACCCGGCTGTGCGCTTCGACGAGGCAGCCCTTTCCGAGCTGCGTTCCGGCCTCGATCACGCTGTGGGGTCCGATGAAACTGAAGGCTCCGATGTGCACCGGTCCGGCGATGAAGCCAGGCCGTTGCTCGACCGGCACCGTGCCGTAGTCGTGACCCATCAGGCGCAGGCTGCGGTGCGAGCTGTGGGTGACGATGCTGACGAAGTTGGTGATCTGGACGCCGGTATCGATACGCACGCCCAGACGCGCCTCGATGAAGTTGTAGTGGCCGATGAACACGTCGTCGGCCAGCCTCAAGCCCTCTTCATGCTCGATGCAGGTGCTGGGCGAAATGCGTGTGAGCGGCTGCGGGCAGCCATCCCTTGCCCGCTCGCCGAACACGATGCGAAAGAGTAACGCCCGCGCCAGCAGGCGTCGCACGCGGTTCAACCAGGACCTAAGAAGCGTGGGCATCGGGGATGCTCCTCCACCTGGCCAGAGACCAGAAGTACCAGCCGAAATAGCACAGCATCGCCGCCGACACGGCCCACGCGCCACCCAGCAGCCCACCCGTTCGCAGCCCTGCGGCCAGCGCGCCGACGAACATCAGCTGCCCGACCAGCGCAAGTCTCAGCGCCCAGGCCTGGGCACGCCAGGCCAGAGTCACCACGGCCAGCGGCGACGCGACGAAGTGCACGCCAATATAGGGCGCCAGCGCACGCGCAAGGCTGCCGGCCTCGCGCCAGTTCTCGCCGAATACGAGCGCGAACAGACCGGGGCCGAACAGCATCAGCAGCAGCACCAGCGGCAAGGCCACCAGCGCCAGCGTCGCCATCACGCGGCGCACGTCGGCGCGTGCCTCGGTGGCCGTCGCACACACCAGCCGCGGGTACAGCGCCTGCGAAACCGCACCGCCCACGAGCGAAGCAGGCGCCTTCAGGTAGCGCAGCGCCAGGCCCCAGAAGCCGGCGGCAACCTCACCAGTGAAGGCCACCAGCAGCGCCACCGCCAGCGTGTCCTGCAGCGCGCCGGCAAATGCATGCGGCGTGTTGAGCAACGGGAACTCGCGGTGCCGCCGAGCCGCGGCGCGCCATGCTGCGCGCGGAGCCCGCCACAGCGCGCCCCATCCGCCCAGCGGTGCCGGTTTGCGCAGCCAGGCGAGCGCGGCTGCACCCGACACGATCGGGCCGATCACGAGGCCGCCGGCGCCGACCTGTGCCAGACCCGCTGCGACTTGCGCCAGCGCACCGCCTCCGTACTGGGTGAACCGGCTGGCCGACAACGCGGCAAAGCGCTCGCTTCGCGTCGCCCACAACGTGAGCCACTGCGCCGCGCCGGCCACCGCCACACCCGCGGGCAACCAGAACCAGTAGACGGGGGCGCCGCGCGCCAACAGTGCGCCGGCCAACAGCGCGCTCAGCGCGGTGACCGCGATCAGCACGCGCAGGCACAAGGCCATCAGGTCGCGCGCCTGCGCATCGCCCCGTGCCAGCGGCAACGCGAAGTCGTAGCGGCCACACGCGACGACCGCGAGGTTCGCCGTCACCGCCGCAAAGACCGCGTAGCGGCCGAACTCGTCCGGCTCGTACAGACGCGTCAGCCAGGGGCCCAGCACCAACGGAACGGCCTGGGCCGCGACGCCGCCCGCGAGCAGCGTCAGCGTCGCGCGAACAAGCCCGCCGCGCCGCAGCGTCATGTCAGCGCCGACCCGGACTCGCAACGGGCTGCCGGCACCCCGGCGGTGCTCGACGAACGGAGCGATCTCGGGAACGGCGAGAAGCCGAGGGAGCGAACCTGCGATCGGCTGTGCCGTTCAGTCCAAGCATGGTGTGAAGACGCAACGTCCGCGAAGCTTCGATTGCCGATTTTATCGGGCACCCTCGCTCGCAACCTGCGACGCGAAACTGCCAGCCTAAAATTCGACCTCCAGCGAAGGCCACCCATGACAGACGACTCCCAGTTGATCACCGAGCGGCGGGAAAAGCTCGCCGCCATCCGCCACCAGGGCGTTGCCTTCCCCAACGACTTCAAACCGAAGGACCACGCCGACGAACTGCTTCGCTTGTACGACGCGCTGCCGGACGAGGAACTCGACGCGCTCGCGGTGAAGGTCAGCGTCGCCGGCCGGATGATGCTCAAGCGCGTGATGGGCAAGGCGGCGTTCTGCACGCTGCAGGACGGCTCGATGGGCCCCGCCGGCAGCCGGATCCAGCTCTTCGTCACCAGGGACGGCCTGGGCGAGGCCGCCTACGATGCCTTCAAGCACTGGGACCTCGGCGACATCATCGGCTGCGAGGGCCTGCTCTTCAAGACGCGCACCGGCGAGCTGTCGGTGCGCGCCAGCACGCTGCGCCTGCTGACCAAGAGCCTGCGCCCGCTGCCGGACAAGTTCCACGGCATGACCGACCAGGAACAGAAGTACCGCCAGCGCTATGTCGACCTGATCACCGACGAAGGCGCGCGAGCTCGCTTTGCCGCGCGCAGCAAGACGGTGAGTGCGATCCGCCAGTTCATGGTCGAGCACCACTTCATGGAAGTGGAAACGCCGATGCTGCACCCCATTCCGGGCGGAGCGAACGCCAAGCCCTTCGTGACCCACCACAACGCGCTCGAACAGCAGATGTTCCTGCGCATTGCGCCCGAGCTGTACTTGAAGCGCCTGATCGTCGGCGGTTTCGAACGCGTGTTCGAGATCAACCGGAGCTTTCGCAACGAGGGCATCTCGGTTCGTCACAACCCCGAGTTCACGATGATGGAGTTCTATGCGGCGTACTGGAACCACCACGATCTGATGGACTACACCGAAGCCATCCTGCGCCACGCCGCGCGCCAGGCAACCGGATCGGCGAGCCTGACCTACACTGGCCGCGCGGTCGACCTCGATCGGCCGTTCGCACGTCTGACGGTCCGCGATTCGCTGGTCGCGCATGCAGGGCTCAGCCAGGCAGAGGCGGGCGAAGCGGAGCTGCTGCGCACACGCCTGAAGTCACTCGGCCACGAGGCGCCGGCGCACTGGAGGCTGCCCGAGCTGCAGTTCAGCCTGTTCGAGGCGGTGGTCGAGGAGCAGCTCTGGCAGCCGACCTTCATCATCGACTATCCGGTCGAAGTCTCTCCGCTGGCGCGTGCGTCGGACGCTGATCCGTCGGTGACCGAACGGTTCGAGCTCTTCATCACCGGGCGCGAATACGCCAACGGCTTTTCCGAACTCAACGACGCCGAAGACCAGGCCGCGCGCTTCCTGGCGCAGGCATCGAACAAGGAGGCCGGCGACGAGGAGGCGATGTACTACGACGCCGACTTCATCCGTGCGCTGGAATACGGCATGCCGCCTACCGGCGGCTGCGGCATCGGCATCGACCGGCTCATCATGCTGCTGACCGACAGCCCGAGCATCCGCGACGTGATCCTGTTCCCGTCGCTGCGCAAGCAGGCCTGACGCCGGGCTGGGCGGCGACGGCCGCAGGGCGACCTCGGCCTAACGGTGCTTGAACGCCGGCTTGCGCTTGGCCATGAAGGCGTCCATGCCTTCCTTCTGGTCCGCGGTCGCGAACAGCGAGTGGAAGATCCGGCGTTCGAACATCACGCCATCGCTGAGATTCCCTTCGAAAGCGCGGTTGACGCACTCCTTGGCCATCGCGACGCTCGGGCCACTGAGCTCGCAGATCGTCTGCGCCGCGGCGAGCGTGACGCTCATCAGCTCGGACAGCGGAACGACGCGCGACACAAGGCCGGAGCGCTCGGCCTCGACGGCGTCCATCATGCGGCCGGTCAGCACCATGTCCATCGCCTTGGCCTTGCCCACCGCCCGCGGCAGGCGCTGCGTGCCGCCCGCGCCGGGGACGATGCCGAGCTTGATCTCGGGCTGGCCGAAGCGCGCCGAGTCGGCGGCGATGATGAAGTCGCACATCATCGCCAGCTCGCAACCGCCGCCGAGCGCGAATCCGGCCACTGCGGCGATGACGGGCTTGCGCACGCTCCGGATCGTCTCCCAGTTGCGGGTGATGAATTCGTCGCGATGCATGTCCATGTAGTCGAGCCCGGCCATCGCGCCGATGTCGGCGCCGGCGGCGAACGCCTTCTCGCTGCCGGTGATGACGATGCAGCCGATGCCGTCGTCGGCGTCGAACGCGAGCAGCGCGGCGCCGAGCGCGTCCATCAGCGCGTCGTTCAGCGCGTTGAGCTGCTTCGGCCGGTTCAGCGTGACAAGGCCTGTCTTGCGCGGGCCGTCGCCGCGGACTTCGGTGAGTATCAATGGCGTGTTCATCTTGGTCTCCTGAAGCGATGGAGCGTGGTTTCGGTGAAGGCTAGCTTGTACCCGACTTGGCTCGCAGCCAAAGACTGCGCGCAAACTACTGCGCCGCGATTTCGGGGCGGCGCGAAATCACGAGGTCGACAAAGGTGTCAGCGTCCTGGCGGATGAGCAGCCGCACCGGAAGGTAACGCAATTGCGGCGCGAACCAGATTTCGGCCGACAGCTCGTTGCCGCCGCTGACGACACCGCGCGGCTTCAGATGGTAGGTCGCGAGCGTGCCCAAGCGCGTCCAAGTTTCTTCCTGCCCGAGCATGTCGTAGACCCAGGTGCCGACGCGATTGCGCAGCGCCAGCAGCACCTCTACCGTTCCACCGGCCTGCAGCAGATCGGGGTGGGTCGTGAACATCGCCGCGAGCTGGATGAACTGGCTCGCCGCGTCCTGCACACCGGCGTCGCGTTCGCGCCGTTCGCCGGTCCCGAGGACGATCTCGTCCGGGCCGAGCAATATCGTCATCCGGCGCGGCTCGCGAAACAGGATCCGCGTCACCTCGTCGTAGCGACTCGGCAACAGACGGTCGCCGACGAGCTCGCCCTCGCTCGTCATGCGGCGCGAGATCAGCGGCCCGAGGCTGATGTCGATGTTGACCTGGTAGTGCGTGCCTACGCGCACCCACTCGACCTGCGCGTCGCCGTTGATCTCGCCACGGTACCTGCCGGTCAGCTCGTAGGTCAGTCGGGTCGAGGTCGGCCAGTCGAACGCTTGCGCATCGGCGGCGGGCACCGCCGCGCTCTGCTCGACGCTGGCTTGTTCGGCTGCGGCCGCGGCTGCGGCTGCGGCTGCCGATTCCGACGCACCGGGCGCTTCGCTGGCGGCTTGCGCTTCGGGTCGCGGCGCCGGCTCGGCTTCGGGGGCGACCGGCGCTGACGCTGCTGGCGCGACCGCCGCTGGCAGCGGGACGCTGCGCCTGCGCGGCGCAACGCGCGGCGCGACGACCGGTGGCGCTGGCGGAGGCGGCGCCAGCTCCATCTCGCGCACATAGGACACCGCGATGCGCGGCGGCATCGGCTGCTGCGTCGCAAATTCCGCCATGCGTTGCGAAATGCGCTGGGTCACGAACAGGTGCAGTCCGATCACCACCGCGATCAGCATCGTCAGCGCCGCGCGGCGACGCGGCAAGGCCGAGGTCAGCTTTCCAACCATGCCTGGCGCAACGTGCGTGCTGCGGCGCCGGCGTTCCCGTCGTGCACGAGCTGGACCGCACCCTGGACTGCGTCGCCCCCGCCTGCGCCTTCGCCAAGCGACAACGTCAGCACGCGCTGGTCGCGCGAGACCAGCAGTTGCGCGGCAGAGCCTGAGCGCAACAGCGCCGCCGCGTCATCGAGCCGGCGCGGCCGCCAGCCGTTGACCGCGAGCACTTCGTCGCCAGCCGCAAGCCCCGCGCGCTCGGCGGCGCCACCGCGAAGCACGGTCGTGACCTTCACCCCGGTGAGAGCGCTCTCGCTGACGCGCAGGCCCCATTGCTGCGCCAGCGTCGCAGGCTTCACCTGCCACAGGACTCCGGCGCGCGCGAGAAGCGCCTGCAGCGGCGGGTCGTCGGTACCGTGAACCCAGGCCAGCAGTTCGTCCGCCGGCGTAGTGCCGCGGCGGGCACCGGCCACCGCCTTGACCGCGGCCACGATGTCACCCTCGCCAATCGGCCCGCCACCGCTTCCCGCCCACAGCTTGCGCATGACGTCGTCGAGCGAGCATCCACGCCCACCACTGCGCAGTCTCAGGTCCAGCGCCAGCGCCACGAGCGATCCCTTGGTGTAGTAGCTGATCGTCGCATTCGGAGTGTTCTCGTCACCGCGGTAGTACTTGACCCAGGCATCGAAGCTGGCTTGGGCGAGGCTCTGCACCTTGCGTCCCGGTGCGGCGAGTACCTCGGTCGCGGTCCTGGCGACGAGTTGCAGGTAGCGCGCCGCATCGATCAGCCCGGCACGCAGCAGGATGAGGTCGTCGTAGTAACTGGTAAAGCCTTCGAAGAACCAGAGCAGTTCGGTGTAGTTCTCCCGCGTGTAGTCGAGGCGCGCGAACTCCGCCGGTCGCAGCCGCTTCACGTTCCAGCTGTGGAAGTACTCATGGCTGATCAACCCGAGCAGGTTGACGTGGCCGTCGCTGCGCTCGGCCACGCCGGCGCGCGGCAGGTCGCGCCGAGCCGCGATCAACGCCGTGCTGGCCCGGTGCTCCAGCCCGCCACGGCCTTCTTCGACGGCGTTGAGCAGGAACACGTAGCGCTCGAACGGCACGTCCCGCACACTGGCCTTCGGCCCGTGCCAGAACGCGATCGCGGTCTCGCAGATGCGCTTCGCGTCGGCGAGCAGGCGATCGCCGTCAAAGCCTGGAAGCGCGTCGGCTACGACGAACTCGTGCGCCACTCCAGCGGCGCTGAAGCAGCCGCGCCAGAAGCGGCCGAGCTCGACCGGATGGTCCACGAGTTCGTCGTAGCTCTCGGCGATGAAGGCATGGCGCCGCGCGCCCGCCCGCATCGAAGTGGCCACCTGCCACCCGGCCGGCAGCCCGCCGATCGCCAGCCTATGCGGCTCGGCTTCGCGGCCATGCACGCGCAGGAACGCGCTGGTGCCGTTGAAGAAGCCACGCCCCGCGTCGAGATACGCGGTGCGGACCGATGTGTCGAACGCATAGACGAGATAGTTCAGCGTGAGTGCGCCGCGGCCGCTGCAGCGCGCGAGCCAGCTTGCCTTGTCCAGCTGCTGCAGCCTCAGCTCGCGGCCCGCCTGGTGCGCGCTCAGGCCCGAGAGATGGCGCGCGAATTCCCGCACCAGGTAGCTGCCGGGAATCCACACGGGCAAGCTCAGCCGCTGCTCGGCTGCCGGGCGAGGCACGCTCAATGTGACGCGAAACAGGTGCGCGTGGACGTCGGCGACGTCGATGCGGTAGGAGATCATTCGTGGAACCGTTCAAGTCCGCAGCGCTTGCCGCAGCCGCATGCCGGCGACACCAGGCGCAGGACCGACGACGAGGGAGCAAGACGGCAAGTTCCAGGCAATGCGGGCCTCCGGTGAAGACGGTGTGGATTGTCGCCGTTCACCGCCGACACGCTCGCACGGCGCGCCTTCGCGCAATGCCGCACCTGGACCGACTCAGGCCGGGCGACCCGGGCGCGCACAGCGGCCACCTGGTGTGGCGGCAAATCGGCCCATGCGCCATCTGCATCTTAGGCGGTGCGCGAATATGTGAGTAGAGTTCAGCTTGGATCAAGCAGCCTGGCCATGACAACTCAGCCTCACATCGTACGCAGCCTGGTCGGGCAATGTGGCGAGCGCCGCGATGGCGCAACCACCAAGGCCATGACCCTGAGGTGCAACGAAATGCAATCCTGGCACCTCAGCCGCATCGGCGCGCCCAGGCTGACGACGGCCTGCCCCGGTGCAAGGCACCTGGCCGCGCTCGCCAACAGCGTCGATCTCGTCGTGGCCGCGAAGGACTGACGAGAGCCCACGAGGAAGACCATGGACGCACTGCTTCTGGCGCGCACGCAGTTCGCCGCCAACATGACGTTCCACATCCTGTTTCCGACGATCAGCATCGCGCTAGGCTGGACACTGCTGTTCTTTCGCTGGCGATGGCTCAGCACGCGCGACGCCGCATGGCTCGGCGCCTACCGCTTCTGGACCAAGGTGTTTGCGCTGACCTTTGCGCTCGGCGTCGTCAGCGGCATCACGATGAGCTTCCAGTTCGGTACCAACTGGCCTGGATTCATGCAGACGGTCGGCGACATCGCCGGGCCGCTGCTCGGCTACGAGGTGCTGACGGCCTTCTTTCTCGAGGCCAGCTTCCTCGGCATCATGCTGTTCGGCCACGAACGGGTCAGCGAGCGTGTGCATTTGGTCGCAACCTTTCTTGTCGCCTTCGGCACGACGCTGAGTGCGTTCTGGATCCTGGCGCTAAATTCGTGGATGCAGACGCCCGCTGGGCATGAAGTGATCGACGGCCACTTCCAGACGTCGAGCTGGCCGCAGGTGGTCTTCAACCCGTCGTTTCCGTACCGTCTGGCGCATGTGCTGCTGGCGTCGGGCCTGACGGTCGCGTTCCTGCTCGCCGGCGTGAGCGCGTGGCAGCTACTGCGCGGCAAGGCGAACGCGTCGACGGCGAAGGCGTTGCGGGTCGGGTTGACGCTCGGCGCATCGCTGATTCCGCTGCAGATCGTGGTCGGCGACATGCACGGCCTGAATACGCTGGAACATCAGCCGCAGAAGGTGGCGGCGATCGAAGCCCTCTGGCAGACCGAACGCGGCGCTCCGTTGCTGCTGTTCGCGCTGCCCGATGAGGCAACGCGGAGCAACCGCTTCGAAATCGGCATACCGCGCGGCGCGAGCCTGATCCTCACGCACGATGCCGAGGGTGAGATCCGCGGCCTGGACGACTTCAACGGCGCTCACCCGCCGGTGGCGCCATTGTTCTTCGGCTTTCGCATCATGGTCGGCACCGGCGTGCTGATGCTCGCCGCGAGTTGGGCCGGGCTGTGGCTGTACCGCCGGCGCGACTGGGTGGCGCAGGCGTTGCCGCGGCCGCTGCTGTGGCTGCTGACGGGCATGTCGTTCTCGGGCTGGCTCGCGACGCTCGCCGGCTGGTACGTCACCGAGATCGGCCGCCAGCCGTTCGTGGTGAACGGGCTCGTGCGCACCGCCGACGTCGCGTCCAGCGTGGCTGCACCGCTGATCGCGCTGACGTTGGCGTTGTACGTCGCGGTGTACGTCGGGCTGATTGCCGCCTACGTCGGCGTCGTCCGTTACATGGCCGAGAAGCCGCTCGAAGAGCGCGCCGGTGACCGTCGAGCCGCAACGGCCGGGAGCACACCATGAGTTTCGACCAGATGCTGCCAGTGATCTTCATGGCCCTGATGGGGCTGGCGATGCTCGCCTATGTCGTGCTCGACGGCTACGACCTCGGCGTCGGCATGCTGCTGCCGCGCGCGAGCGACGCCCAGAAAGACACGATGATCGCCTCCATCGGCCCGTTCTGGGACGCCAACGAGACCTGGCTGGTGCTGGGCGTGGGCATCCTGTTGATCGCCTTCCCAAAAGCCCACGGCATGGTGCTCGGTGCCGTCTACCTTCCGGTGGCGCTGATGCTGGTCGGCCTGATCCTGCGCGGCGTGGCGTTCGACTTCCGCGTCAAGGCCCAGGACAGCCACAAGCCGCTGTGGAACCGCGCCTTCTTCGCCGGCTCGGGGCTCGCGGCCTCAGCTCAGGGATGGATGCTCGGCGCGTACGTCACCGGGCTGAAGCCGGGCTGGCACTACAGCGCGTTCTCGGCCGCGATCGCGCTCGCGCTGCCCGCCGCCTACGTGCTGCTCGGCGCGTGCTGG
>Ga0209048_10000889_pt1 | contig 31634 bp, 30 predicted proteins | sample FrelakmetCRP12CR_FD_187146 | JGI IMG/M metagenome (GOLD analysis project Ga0209048, IMG submission 187146) | Freshwater lake sediment microbial communities from the University of Notre Dame, USA, for methane emissions studies - CRP12 CR (SPAdes)... | ecosystem: Environmental > Aquatic >...
CTCGGGCTTCGCCTCCTGCGGCGTACGGGACAGTACGCCTCGGATTCTCAGCCCTACGTGCGCCCACCATGACAGCCACCTTCGCACCCTCGCTACGGCCCCTCATGAATAGTCCGGGCTAGGGCACTGGGCAGCACCAGCGCCTAGGAACGTGCGCGCCACCAGCGGGCGCAACCGTGCGCCGCAAACGTCCACCATCGAAGCGGATATACTCCTTGCCGGGTCTAGACGCGCAGGCGGGAGACCCCGTATACGACGTGGAGGTTGGATTTGCGATGGTGGCATTGCGCCTGCTGGCCCGGGCAAGGGTGAGCGCCCAAGGCGACGACCGCGAGCTGGCAAGGATGGCACGCGCCGGCGACGAGGCCGCGTTTGCGCTCCTCGTTCGGCGCCACCAGCCTGGTGTGCGGCTGTGCGCATGGCGCATCCTCGGAGACGAGGAGGAGGCACGCGACATCGCCCAGGTCGCCTTTGTCCGTGCCTGGGAGAACCTCGCGCGCTATGACCCGACCTGGTCGTTCTCAACCTGGCTCTATCGCATCGCGACCAACCTGGCGATCGACATCCTGCGCGCGCGCGGCAGCCGTGAGCGCACGCACGTAGCGCACCTGCGCTTGGTGGGCGAGGCGACCGAGCCGGCCGCCCCGGGCGCGCTGGCGGAAGCGGAAGTGCAGCGGATCTTCGACGAGCTCGCCGCGCACTTGAGCCCGGCCCAGCGCGCGGCGTTCGTGCTCCGTGAGGTGGAGGGCATGGCGACACACGAGGTGGCCGAAGTGCTTGGCTGCAGCGACGCGACTGTGCGCAACCACGTCTTCCAGGCACGTGGGGTGCTGCGGCGGGAGCTGGCTGCGCGTTACCCGGAGTACCTGCCGCGCGGAGGCGGACGATGATCGCATGTCGCGAAGTGCGTCGCATAGCCGGGCGCTATCTCGCGCTCGATCTCGACCGTGACACCGAAGCGACCGTGCGAGCGCACCTCCATGAGTGCCACGAATGTCGAGCCGCGTACCTCGAGCGTGAGCCCACGCTCGCCTTCGCCTGGTCGCTCGCCGCCGTGGCGGGTCCAACGGACGAGAGCTTCATCGGCGAAGTGCTAGCCGGCTTGCGCCAGCGCCAGGTCGAGCGGCGGCTGCACGGACACAGACGCTGGCTCGCGGCTGCGGCCGCAGTGGCGGTCACGCTCCTGGGTGGCACGGCGACGGTACGGCTGATCATGCGTGCGTCGAACCCGGTGGTCGCGCACCGTAGCAGCCCGGAACGCCCACTGGGCGAGCCCGCAGTCGTCGAGGTGAACGGCGCAGCGACGCGGCTCTATCGCTTCACCGTGGCATCGTCGTCCGAGGCGCCGGTGCAAGTCGCGGTGGTCGTCGATCCGCGGCTGGAGTTCTAGATCTTGCGTTCACCCGCGCTCGCGGCCCTCCTCATTGCGGGCACGGTGCTCGCGGCGGAGCCGGAGGTGCGCGTCTTCCAGCTCCACTTCCGCGCGGTCCGTGAGGCGGCCGACTTGATCGAGCCGCTGCTCTCCGCGGACGGCAGCATGCTGCTGCAGCCGAGGATCAGCTCGGTCACGGTGCGCGACAATGCTGAGGTGCTCGCGCGCGTGGCGCAGGCGCTCGGGACCTGGGACGTGCCGCCGCTGTCCTACCGAGTGCGTGTGCGACTCCTGCTCGCCACCACCCAGGCTCCGGATCGGGGCCGAGCCGCGCCGATGATCTCCGGCGTCGGCGCCGAGATCACCAAGCTCTTTCACTTCACCGAGTACCAGGACGTGGCGACGGTGCAAGTGACCGCCGCGGAGGGGAGCGCCGTGGAGCTTGCCGCGGGCGACCGCTACCATGTGCGCTTCACCGTGCGCGGTGTGGCTCAAGACCCCGACCGCATTCAGCTTGCGCAGTTGCAGCTCGCGCGGCGCGACCGCTCGAGCGACGGACAGGAGACGCTGCAACCACTGCTGCGCGCGACGGTACCGCTGCAGATGAAGCAGGCGTCGGTGCTCGGTGGCATGCGGTCGGAGAACGCAAAGGAGGCGCTCTTCCTCGTCCTGTGGGCGGAGCGCGAGGAGAGGCCGTGACCGAGTACGTGGCCAGAATCGGAACGGCCGAGGGCCTCATAGCCGAGCAGCGCCACCAGGCGGTGAGCGAGGAGGTGCTACGTCGCGAACTCGAGGCGCGTGGCCTGCACGTGTTCTCGCTGCAGCCTCGCCGCGGTGCACTCCGCCTGCCGTTTCTGCAGCGTCGCGGCCGCATCCGTTCGCTTGAGTTTCTCGTTTTCAACCAGCAGCTCGCAACCCTGCTCAAGGCGGGCATCCCGGTGCTTCAGTCGCTCGAGCTGCTGCAGCGCACGCAGACCAACGCATTCTTCCGCGAGGTGCTGGCGCGCATCCTCGACGACGTCAAGAGCGGGGCCGCCCTCTCGGACGCGTTTGCCTCCCGGGGAGGGCTGTTCCCGCGCCTGTACTGCGCGACGATCATGGCAGGCGAGCGAGCAGGCGAGCTCGTCCACGTGTTGCAGCGTTACATCCACCACCAGCAGATGATCGAGGTGGTGCGTCGGCGCGTGACCTCGGCGCTCACCTACCCGCTTGTGCTCATCGGGCTGGCATCGGGCCTCGTCGTGCTGCTCGTGACCTACGTGATCCCGCGCTTCGCGGCGCTCTTCCTTGGCTTTGCCGCCGATCTCCCGTTGCCAACCCAGATTGTGATCGGGACATCCATGTTCTTGCGGCACAACCTCCCGTTCCTGCTGGCGGGGCTCGCCACCGCCTACGTGTTTTCCCGGCGCTGGCTGCGCTCGGATGCCGGACGGATCGCGATCGACCGGGTCAAGCTGCGCGTACCATTTGTCGGTGAGATCTTCCATCTGTTCGGGTTGTCCCAGTTCACGCGCTCGCTTGGGACGCTGCTGGCGGGCGGCACACCACTGGTGGACGCTCTCGAGATCGCGAGCGCGACCGTGACCAACCGTTCGATAGCGGCACCGCTCGAGCGCGTCGCGCCGCGGGTGCGCGAGGGGCAGGCGTTGTGGTCCTCGCTCGACGGGACCAAGCTGTTCCCCGAGCTTTCCGTGGCGATGGTTCAGGTCGGCGAGGCAACGGGGTCGCTGGAGGATATGCTGCAGAACGTGAGCCAGTTCTACGACGAGTCAATCGAGGTCAGGCTGGCGCGCCTGGTCTCGTTCATCGAGCCGGCGGTGCTCGTGCTCATGGGCGGCGTGATCGCGACGCTGCTCATGTCCGTGTACCTGCCGCTCATCTCGTTGCTGCAGAAGGCTCAGTGAGGCGGTGATGGCGGAAGACATCAACCTGGTTGCGCACCGTTACCTGCGCGGCGTCTCACGCGAAGAGGAAGACCGCAAGACGGCGGTCGAGCTGGCGGAGCGCGCCGGCCTGCCGTTCGACGATCTGAGCGACTTTCGCGGCGACCCGGAGCTGTTTCGCCAGATCCCGGTCGAGGTCATGGTGCGCTACCAGTTCGTGCCGGTGGAGCGGCAGGGGGACGGAATTGTCGTCGTCATGGCAGATCCGTCCAACGTGCTGGCAGTGGACGAGGTCGAGCTCGCCATCGGCACCCCGGTCGAGGTACGCGTCGGGCCGGCGGGCAAGATCGCCGAGATCCTTGAGAAGTCGGAATCGACTCAGCGTGTTCTCGACGAAGCCACCGAGGACTTCCGCATCCAGCTCGTTCAGGAGCGCGAGAACGGCGAGGAGGCGCTTTCGATCGAGTCAATCGCCTCCGACACGTCACCGATCATCAAGCTGGTGGATACCGTCGTGTTCAATGCCATCCAGCGCCGCGCCTCGGACATCCACGTCGAGACCCAGGAGAATGAGGTCATCGTCAAGTACCGCATCGACGGCGTGCTCTACCAGGCAATGGAACCGATCGACAAACGCTACCACGCGACCATCGTCTCGCGCATCAAGGTCATGTCCGAGCTCGACATCGCCGAGAAGCGCATCCCTCAGGACGGACGCTTCAAGCTTCGGCTCAAGGGACGCACGATCGACTTCCGCGTCTCGATCATGCCGACCGTGCACGGCGAGAACTGCGTCATCCGCATCCTGGACAAGGAATCAGCGAACAAAGAGTTCCGCACGCTGAACCTCGACGTGCTCGGGTTCGACGAGGAGACCAAGCGGAAGGTGCGCAAGTTCATCCGCGAACCCTACGGCATGGTGCTCGTGACCGGTCCGACGGGATCCGGCAAGACCACTACGCTGTACGCGTGCCTGTCCGAGATCGTGAGCGTCGAGGACAAAATCATCACGATTGAGGACCCGGTCGAGTACCAGCTTCCCGGCATCACGCAAATCCCGGTCAACGAGAAGAAGGGACTTACTTTTGCGCGCGGCTTGCGCTCCATCCTGCGCCATGACCCGGACAAGATCATGGTCGGAGAGATCCGCGACGAGGAGACAGCGCAGATCGCCGTGCAGTCGGCGCTCACCGGTCACCTCGTTTTCACCACCGTGCACGCCAACAACGTTGTCGACGTCCTCGGCCGTTTCCTCAACATGAACGTGGACCTCTACAACTTCGTCTCCGCGCTCAACTGCGTGCTCGCGCAGCGCTTGGTGCGGCGCATCTGTCCACACTGCAAGCGCCTGGCGCAGACCTCGCCGCAGTTGCTCGAGGAATCGGGCCTGACGCCGGAGCAGGTGCGCGGCGCCACGTTCTACGAGGGCGTCGGGTGCATCGACTGCAACAGCACCGGCTTCCTCGGGCGCTCTGCGATCTCCGAGCTGCTCGACCTGTCGGACAACATTCGCGCACTCATCCTCGAGAAGCGGCCCGCCGCCGAGATCAAGCGCGCTGCCAGGACCGAGGGGATGAAGTTCCTGCGCGAGTCGGCGCTCGAGCGTGTCTTCGCGGGTGTCACGACGCTCAAGGAGATCAACAAGGTGACGTTTGTCGAATGAATATCGGTCAACTCCTCCGCACGCCGCCGCCGACCCATGCCTTCGCGCTTGGCGAACAGCACATCCTTTATGGGTTGCTATCGCGGCACCATGACGCGTTGTTGCGGGTCGAGCAGACGAGTCTCGAAGCACCCTACTTCGAGCTCGGTCCGGTGGGCGTGCTGCACGTGGACAGGCAGATGCTCGCGGACGCGCTGTCGCGCTTGGTGTCGACCCTGGGGAGGAGACCGAAGCGGTCGAGCGTGGTGGTCCCGAACACGTGGGTGCGCAGCGTTGTGCTCGACGCCGTCGCCCTGCCGCGCCAGCGGCAGGAGGCGGAGAGCGTGCTGCGGTGGCGACTGAAGAAGCTGCTGCCGTGCCGTCCCGAGGATGTGCGGCTCGATTTCATTGCCAGCAGCGGAAACGGACGCGTCCTGGTTGTGCTCGCGCTCGACCGCCCGTTGGCCGTGCTCGAGGAGGCGTTCGCAGCGTCGGGCATGGAGGTCGGCCGCATCGAACCTTCCATGGTTGCGCTCTCCGCCCTGCTACCGCCGATGACCGCGCCCGTGCTGCTCGTCACGCTTGAGCCGCGAGCGCTCGCGCTCGTAGCAGTGGCCGGCGGCGATACTTTGCTCTTGCGCCACAAGCCCCTGCCGGGCGAGCCGGCGCGGGCGCACGCGCTCATACAGCGGGAGCTATCGCGGACGCTCGCGCACCTGCGTGAAAAGGAGAAGCTGACCGGCACCATCGAAGCCTGGTTGGCAAGCGCGATCGAGAATGGGGACGCCGTCCAGCAGTGGGCCAGGCAGGAAGGCCTTGCCGTGCGACAGCTCGCGCTCGGCGCCGGACGCGTGCCACGCGTGGTGGGGGTCAACGATATCCTGGTGTGGTCGCTGCTCGCTGCCGGCTGGGCGGGGGAGGCGTGATGCGAAGGCCGAACCTGGCGCTCCACCCGTTTCTTGAGGTGCGGCCGATCTGGGTGCTTGGCGGCACGTTGATCCTTGTTGCGGTTGTTCTCACGGTCGTGAATGTGGCGGAGTTCTGGCACGAGCGTAGCACCGAGCGCGCCTCGGCGACACGGCTGCGCGAGCTGCAGGAGCGGCGCGCCCAGCTCGTCTCGCGGGTGGACAGCACAAACCGGCAACTTGCCAAGATCAACTGGAAAAAGCTGGAAGGGGAAACCGCCTCGCTGCACGCGGTGGTGGCGCGGCGCCAGGTGGTGTGGAGCCAGCTCCTGGCCGATCTCGAGCGTGTGCTTCCTTGGGAGGTCCGCCTCATCAACATCGCGCCCTCGCTCGGCCCCAAGGGCGTAATCACGATCGCGCTCGACGGCTACGCAACCGGCCGCGACGCGTGGCTCAAGACGCTTGCAGTGTTGTTCGCCGACCGTCGCTTTGCCAACCCGGTGCCGCAGCAGGAGGAAGCGCCCTCGGACAAGAACGCGCTCGGCTACCACTTCCAGCTCACGACGGAGTACTGGCCGGAGGGCTGGCGATGAACGGTTCGTCGGCCTGGCTGCGGCTCTGGTACGTGTGGACGGTGCCGGCGCTCGTCGCGGTCCTGAACCTGGTGTGGATGGCGCAGGTACGCGGCAAGGTGCTTGGCCGCGGCCCGCTGCTTACCCGACAGGTGCAGGATGCCGAGGCGCAGGTCGGCCGGCTCGACGGCCAGTTGCGACAGCTCGAGGCTGCGGCCGCCGGCCTGACCCGGCTGCAGGGGAACCTCGTGGAGCTGCGGCGCCAGCAGCTCGCGCCGATGCGTGAGCGACTGATCCCGTTCCTGACCGATGTCGTCAAGCGGACGCAGGAGGCCGAGCTTCGACCCGAGCGTATCAGCTACGCGGCGCAACGCGATGAGAAGTCGGGGCTGGTTTATTTCTCGGCCACGTACGCCCTGACCGGGGGCTACGAGAAGATCAGGCGCTGTGTCCACCTGCTCGAAACCTCGCCCCAGTTCATCGTGATCCAGAGCTTCGGCTTGCAGGGCCAGGCGGCGCCTACAACCAGCGATGTGACCGTCCAGCTCACGCTCGGGACCTATTTCGCCGATTTCGATGAGGCCCTGTTGAAGCAACTCGGGGTCGATGCGGGAAGTAGCGGTGCGTAAGTTCACCTTGAAGCAGCTCGCTCTCCTGATCGGCCTGCTTGCCGTGCTGGCCGTGATCGTCGCCTACGAGCTCCGGCCTCAACTCGTCGCAGGCGTAATGGCGAACGCCGGGAAGACGCCCCAGGCAGGAACGTACCGCGTGCCGACGCTGGGCTGGGACCGCAGCGAATCCCGTAACGTGCCCGCCTTTGCGGCCGGAAGGAACCTGTTCGCGTTCGGCGCTCCGCCAACACCCACGCCGGACCGGCGCCCGAAGCCGACGCCTCCGCCTCCACCACCGCCGGCCCCCACGCCCACGCCCGACGGGATCTACCTGGCCGACGGGCGTTTTTTTCCTCCGCCCCCGCAGTTCCCGCTTACCTACGTCGGCTGGCTCGGACCCGATCACCAGCCGGTGGCAATACTCCGTGACGGCGACGACGTGCTCGTCACGCCGGTGGGAGAGACCGTAAAGGGTGTCTTCGTCATACGCGAGGTGGGACCAACGGCGTTGACGATCGGCTTCAGGGACTATCCGGAGAGCGTGACGCGGAAGGTCGCGATCACGACGAAGTGAGGGACGAGACGATGCGCAAACCAACCTGGATCCTAGCGCTGCTCGCAGTTGTGGCGCTGTCCTCGTGCACCGTGCACAGCAGCAGGTCCCGTGCAGTGGAGGCGGCACGCGGTGAGAACTGGGACGCAGCGGTCTACTACTACCTTGACGCGCTCGCGCAAGATCCGACCAACCTGAGGGTCAAGATGGACCTCCAGCGGGCACGCATCAAGGCAGCGCTGGCGCACTTCAACCGCGGCAAGGCCTACAAGGAGGCCGGTGAGCTGCGGCGGGCGCACTCCGAGTTCGAACTCGCCGTACAGCTTGACCCCACCAACCAGTACGCCGCAGTCGAGCTTGCCAAGGTGCGCAAGGACATCACGATCCTGGACCAGGAGGGTGGCCCGGCGAAGCTCGCCGCGATGAAGAAGGCGGCCTCGGAGATGAAGGTCAAACCGCCGGCGCTCAACCCCGCGTCTGACGAGCCCATCTCGCTAAGCTTTCCGACCGAGCGTAACGTCAAGGAGATCTACAGGGCGGTCGGCCAGGCGTTCGGGATCAACATTCTGTTCGACCCCAAGCTCAAGGACGCAAAGATCGCGGTCGAGCTCAAGAACGTGACCGCCCGGCAAGCGCTTGAATCGGTGATGCAGGCGGCGGGTCACTTCTACAAGGTGATCGACGACAAGACCGTGATCGTGGTCGAGGACTCACCGCAAAGCCGGCGCGACTACGAAGACCTAGTGGTCAAAACGTTCTTCCTCTCCAACTCCGACGTCAAAGACGTCAGCAACATGCTGCGCTCGCTCATCGACGCACGTCGCCTGGCGACCAACGAGCAACTCAACTCGATTGTGATCCGCGACACGGCCGACAAGGTTGCGATCGCAGAGCGCCTGATCAACGCCAACGACAAATCCAAGGCTGAGGTGCTCATCGACGTCGAGCTGATCCAAATCGATTCGAACAGAGTCCACAACATCGGCATGGCGCTCAGCTCGTACACGTTCCCCCTCACCCTTGACGAGTCACAGATATCAAGCGCGAGTGCCACGACCGGCCGCATTCCCTTGGGCCAGCTCAACCAGATCACACGCTCGATGTGGGGCGTGGTCCTGCCAAGCGTCACGATCTCCCTGATCAAGTCCTCGGGTGACGCGCAGACCCTTGCCCAGCCGCAGCTCCGCATCACTGAAGGGGAGAAGGGAAGCCTACTCATCGGCGACAAGGTGCCGCTGCCGACGACGTCTTTCAACACCTCACAGACGATCGGCGGCAACATCGTGCCCGTGACCGCGTACCAGTACCAAGACGTCGGCATCAAGATCGAGCTCCAGCCGCGTGTGCACCACAACAACGAGATCACGATGAAGCTCAGGGTCGAGTTCTCCGACCTGGGCGCCCAGGTGACGGTGGGGCCAAACCAAACTGCCCCCTTGATCAGCACGCGCACGATCGACACAATCATCCGGCTCAAGGAAGGGGAGACCTCGATGATGGCGGGTCTCTTGAAAACCAATCTGCAGAATTCCCAAGCCGGCATACCGTGGCTGATGGACCTTCCGGTGCTTGGGCCTCTCTTCCGTTCCAACAGCAAGACGACCACACAGACGGACCTGATCCTAACGCTCACACCGCACATCATTCGCAACCCCGACATCACGGAAGAGGATCTGGCTGCGATGTGGGTGGGCACCGAGACCAAGGTCACGATCTTCGGCAACTCGCCGCGCGTGCGTTCCCCGAATGCGGCGAGCCCGTTCGGAGAGGGCAGGCTCGCCATCTCAAGCGACTTCGTGGGGAGCGGGCAGGAGATCAGTCCGGAAGCGCCGGCGGAGACTGGCGCATCGCAGAGTCGTCCAGTGGTCGTTCGCCCGACGCCAAACCCCGCACCGGTGCAGCTCGTGCCGCCGCCGAAGCCGCAGGCGCAGCTCGACTCCGGCGCTGGGGCCCAGAGCGTGACAGCGGCACAGAGCTCGGGCGTGCAGGGCACGGTGGCCCAAAGCGCGACGGCGGAGAGCGTGGCCGTGCCGCGTGTGGCGGCGCTGACTGCGGCGGCGGCCAGCCCAGCCGCCGACGCCACGTTCGGCCTTGCGACGCTGCAGTTCGAACCGCAGCGCGCGCCGGTGGCGGTAGGAGGGTCCGGCACGATCGCTGTGATCCTCGACGCCGGCAGCGTCGGCGTGGCCGGACCCCTGCACCTCGCGTACGACCCAGCTCGGCTGGAAGTCGGCGAGATCACCACCGGCGATGTGACGTTAGCGAACGGCCGTGCGCACGTGCAGGCCAACCATGCAACGTCGCTTGGCATGATCACGCTGAGCTGGTCGGGGACGGCAATCGTCGGCGGCACGTTGGCGCAGCTCAAGGTCAAGCCCCTTATGGGTGGGGAGATCCAGCTCTTCTTCGCCGGTCCGGTCGGCGCGGTGATCTCCAAGCCAGCCACCATCGTGGCGGTGCCGAACCTGGCGGCGGGGGCGCTGCGGTGAGCACGCGCGGCCGGGGCTTCACGCTCGCCGAACTGGTGATGGTGACGGCGCTCATCGCGGTGCTCGCTGCGGTGTCCGTGCCAACCGCGCGCTTCACCGTCAAACGCGGGCGGGAGGCCGAACTGCGCTTGGCGCTGAGACAGATGCGCAACGCGATTGACGAGCACAAGCGGCTCGCCGATCAGGGCATGATCCAGGTTGACATCGGCACCGAGGGCTACCCCAAGACGCTTGAAGACCTCGTGAAAGGCATCTCGATCGTAGGCCAGGTCACGAAGCGCCGATTTCTGCGGCGCCTCCCGACGGACCCAATGACCGGGAAGGCAGAGTGGGGTCTGCGCTCGTACCAGGACGACCCTGACAGCTTCAGCTGGGGCGGGCAGAACGTGTACGACGTCTTCTCCTTGTCGGAGGCGACAGCGCTCGACGGCACCAAGTACAAGGACTGGTAGCGATGGTACGCACATACGCTGTGCCGGTGCATCTTGCCCCCCGCCGTGCGTTCGCGCCCCCGCCGGGGACGGTGGACCGGTCGCCGAGATCGCGGCTTCAGACTGCAGACCCCACGCCCCGTCGGGGCGTGCGCGGTTTCACGTTGATCGAGCTCATCGTCGTCGTGGCGATCATCGGCATCCTTGCGACGATCGCGGTGCCGGCCATGAGGACCGCCCCGCTGCGGGCGCGCGAGTCGGCGCTCCGGGAAGACCTCTATGCGCTGCGCTCGTGCGTTGACCAGTTTCATGCCGACCGCAGCCGCTACCCCGCGTCGCTCGACGAACTCGTCGCGCTCGGCTACCTGCGTTCGGTGCCAACCGATCCGATCACCCGCTCGAAGGACTCGTGGGTATTGACGTTCGAGGAGGTGACTGACCAGCAGGACGAGCGCCAGCAGCAGGCCGGCCAGGGGATCATCGACGTGCACTCCGGCTCGGACAAGGTGGCGCTCGACGGGACGAAGTACGCTGACTGGTAGCGACGGCGTGGTCCGGGGTCCGTGGCCTGTGCTCTGCCCACTGCGTTGCGGGCGCGGCTTCGGACGCGCGCGGCGGCGCTACCCGTTGCCGCCCGCCGCCCGAGAGCACGCTGGCACGCCCCACGTACCCGGTTGGCGCCACGCATGCGACGGTCCACACCGGCCACAGCGGGGCTTCACCCTGGTGGCCATGGTCGTGATCATGGCGGTGATGGCGATCATGCTCACCATCGCGGCCGAGACCGTGAGCTTCCAGCAGCGCCGCGAGCGGGAGGAGGAGCTGATCTTCCGCGGCAACCAGGCGATCGAGGCAATCCGCCTCTTTCGCGCCCGCAACGGCCGTTTCCCGGTCGAGCTGGGGGAGCTGGTCAACGCCAAGCCGCGCGTGCTGCGCAAGGTCTGGACGGATCCCCTCACCGGAAAAGTCGACTGGCTCCCCGTCTTCATCGGCGAGGAGGGCGCCACGCTTGCGGGCGGCTTGCCTGTAGCCGGAGCGCCTCCGGCCACCACCCCCACCGCCGGGCAGTCCGGGAGCACGCTCCCAACCCGAAGCCAGAGCGCGCGCGGGCCGATCATCGGCGTGCGCTCGCCCTCGTGCGAGGACGCGATCAAGATCTACAACGGCCGCACCCGCTACTGCGACTGGAAGTTCTTCTTCGACCCGCAGCGTCAGGCATCACCTGGGACGCCCGTCCAGCCCTCGCCCACGCCCCGACGGTAGCCCGGACTATTCACGAAGGTGTCTACTGCGGCCGCGGATGTGGCCGCCCTGGCGGGCGTACTCGCGCTTCGCCTCCTGCGGCGTACGGCACAGTACACCTCGGATTCTCAGCCTGGAGCGAGCGAGGCTCTGCCTCGAGAGCTCGGGGGCGCGGGGGGCTTGAGGCGCCGGTTGGGTGGTTGGGGCGGCGCCGTGCCCTCCGCAGCGAGTTGCCGCCCACCATGACAGCCACCTCCGCACCCTCGCTACGGCCCCTCATGAATAATCCGGGCTCGCGACCGATACGGCCCGCCCGCTCGTCGCGGCTGCTACACTTGCGCCCCTATGCACGCGGGCCCTGTGCTTCTGGTGGAGCCTCTGCCCGGCGCCGCCACAGCAGCGGTCGGGGCCTGGATCCGGCGAGGGTCTGCGCACGAGGACGACGTGGTCGCCGGCATCACGCACCTGCTCGAGCACCTCCTGCTGCGCCGCTGCGGCGCCCGTACGCCCGAAGCGATCGCCGAGCTGATCGACAGCCTTGGCGGAGCGGTGGACGCCTTCACCACGCGCGAGGCATGTGCGGTCACTGCGCACATCCCGGCCGAGCGCTTCGATGAGGCGCTCGGCCTGATCCTCGACGCAGTGTTCGCGCTGCGGCTAGAGCCCGAGGACGTCGAGCTCGAGCGCAAGGTGGTGGCGGCGGAGTTCGACCTCGTGCAGGACTCTCCCGCCGAGACCGCGGCTGAGAACGCGCTGCGCGCTTGCTGGGGCGAGCACCCGCTCGCCCGGCCGGTGCTGGGCCGCCGCGAGGTCGTCCAGAACCTTCAAGTGGCCGATCTCGCGCGACATCACGGCCGACACTTCACGGCCGACAACTTGCTCATGGTCGTCGCAGGCCCGGTCCAGGAGGAGCGCATCGCCACGCGCCTGTCCACGCTGCCTGGTGGTGGCGTACCGCCGCGCGCCCTCGCGCCCCTGACGTGGCATCCGGGGGTCGTCGTGGAGGAGCGCGATAGTCTCGAGCAGATCTACGCCAACCTCGTGTTCCCCGGCCTGGGCGCCACCCATCCCGACATCCTCGTCCTCGGTGTGCTCCACCAGCTCCTCGGTGGTGGCGCATCGAGTAGGCTGTTTCGCGAGCTGCGGGAGCGCCTCGGCCTTGTCTACGAGATCGCGACGTCAATCTACGCGGCCACCGGTGGAGGTGTGCTCGATCTCACGTTTTCGGCCCCGGTGCGCAACGCGGAGGCGTGTTGGGACGGCATTTTCACCGTGCTTGGTGAGGTTGGCGCCGGAGGCGTGAGCGAGGGCGAGGTGGAGCTGGCGCGGCGGGCGCTGATCGCGGGCGTCACGCTCGGGTCCGAAGGCTCTGACGCGCTCATGGAGGCCAACGCGGGCGAGTTTCTGGCGCGCGGCCGCCGCTTCGATCCGCGGCGGGTGCGGCGCGAGCTCGAGGCGGTGACAAGCGAGCAGGTGCGCGCGCTCGCAGCTCGCGTCGTGCGCCTCGACCTGGTGGCTGGAGCGGTGTGCGGGCCGCGCGCCGGGGTGCGCTTGCCGGCGATGCTGGCGCAGAGGGTGGCGTGACAGCGGTGCGCGTGCGGCGCCTGCCCCACGCCGACGGCCTGCCGCTGCCCGCATACGCGACCGCCGGCGCCGCAGGCGCGGACGTGGCGGCGGCGGTGAGGGAGGATCTTGTGCTGGCGCCGGGCGAGCGACGGGCGGTGCCCACCGGCCTCGTCCTCGCCGTCCCGGGCGGATTCGAGGTGCAGGTGAGGCCTCGCTCCGGTCTCGCGCTGCGGCACGGCGTCACGATCGCCAACGCTCCCGGCACCATCGACAGCGACTACCGGGGCGAGCTGCTCGTGATCCTGGTGAACTTGGGAGCTCAGCCGTACACGGTGCGGCGCGGGGAGCGGATCGCACAGCTCGTCGTGGCCCCCGCTGTACATGCACGCTTCGAGGAGGCCGAAACGCTGCCCGGCTCCGGGCGCGGCGACGGTGGCTTCGGATCAACCGGGGAGTAGCGTGCGCTTTTCGGTGCTCGCCTCGGGCTCGAGCGGCAACGCGGTGGTGGTCGAGGCCGGGTCCGCCTGTGTGCTGCTCGACTGCGGCCTCTCCTACCGCCAGTTGCGAGAGCGCATGGAGCCGCTGGGCGTGACGCCGCAGCGCATCCAGGCGGTCTTCATCAGCCACGAGCATGACGATCACGTCTGTGGCCTCGACGTTTTCCTGCGCCGGCACAACGTGCCCGTGCTGGCAACCGCGGGAACCGCCGCAGCGTTGTCCTCGGCGCGGGTCGCCGACACGCTTGTCTCCGGGCGCGAGGTCCACGTCGGCGACCTCACCGTGCTCCCGGTGGCGACCAGCCACGACGCGGCCGAGTCCGTCGGCTTCGTGGTCGAGCATGACGGTTGCCGTGCCGGCGTCGTCACTGACACCGGTGTCCTCACCGAGCTGCTCATCGAGAGACTCTCCGGCTGCCATGCGCTGATGCTCGAGTGCAACCACGACCCGGACCTGCTGCGCTATGGACCGTACCCGTGGCCGCTCAAGCAACGCATCGCCTCGCGCACCGGGCACCTCTCCAACGAGCAGGCGTGCGCCGGCCTCGACCGGCTTGCTCACGGCGGCCTGGAGGTCGTGGTCGGCATGCACCTGTCGCGCGAGAACAATCGCCCCGAGATGGTGCGACGCGACCTCGCGCGGACGCTTTCGGGAGGTCACGTTCACATTGATGTTGCGGACCAGGATCGTCCGGTCGCGGTCGAGGTGCGGGGCCCGGGCCGGCGGGAAGGATGATCGCATGCTGGTGGAAGTGCGCGTCAGGCTCAAGGAACACGTTCTCGATCCCCAGGGGGAGGCGATCCGTCGCGTTCTCGCCGGTCTCGGCTACGCCGAGGTGAGCGAAGTGCGGGTCGGCAAGCTGATGCTGGTCGAGGTCACCGGCGACGACCCTCGGCAGGTGCGAGCGCGTGTCGAGGAGGCGTGCCGCGAAGTGCTGTCGAACCCGGTGATCGAGGACTTCGAGGTGCGGCTGCCATGAGCGCCCCGTGGCCAGCCCGGAGCATGCAGGACCGCGCGCACCCGGACACCCGCTACGGGCGTGCGTGCATTCGCGCTGCGGCGTGGGTCGGGAGGCCGGTGTGACTGAACTGTGCCGCCCGCGCGTCGCCGTGGTGATCTTTCCGGGATCGAACTGCGACCGTGATGCGCTCGCCGCAGTCGCTGCCGCCGGCGGCGAGGCGATACCGGTCTGGCATCGCGCCGGCGACCTCGCCGGCTGCGGTGCGGTCGTGCTCCCGGGCGGTTTCTCGTACGGCGACTACCTGCGCGCCGGCGCGATAGCCGCCCACGCGCCGATCATGAAGGCGGTGCGGAAACACGCCGAACGCGGCGGGCCGGTGCTCGGGATCTGCAACGGATTTCAGATCCTGCTCGAGGTGGGGCTGCTGCCCGGTGCGATGCTGATGAACCGCTCCCTGCGCTTCGTGTGCCGCGACGTCCACGTGCGCGTCGAGCGCGACGACCTGCCGCTGCTGCGCCACCTGCGCGTCGGCGATGTGATGCGCCTCCCAGTTGCGTGCAAGGAAGGCAACTGGTTCGCTGCACCTGAGCTGCTCGACGAGATCGAACGGTTGGGCGCCGTGGCGCTGCGCTACTGCGGCGCTGGCGACGTTTCCGACTTGGCCGCCAACCCAACCGGCGCGCTGCATGACATTGCCGGCCTCGTCAACCGCGGTGGCAACGTGCTCGGGATGATGCCGCACCCTGAACGGCGTGTGCACGCTCTGCTTGGGGGCCAGGACGGCTGTGCGCTTTTCCGCGCCCTCGTGGAGGCGGCATGAGGTGGGACGCGCCCGCGTCGCTCGAGCTTGCCCGCGAGCATGGTCTCTCCATGGAGGAGTACGGGCGGGTCCTCGCCGCTCTCGGCCGGGTGCCGAACCTGACCGAGCTCGGGATCTTCGCGGCGCTGTGGTCGGAGCACTGCTCGTACAAGTCGTCGCGCCTCCATCTGAGCAAGTTCCCGACGCGCGGGCCGCGTGTGGTTCAGGGGCCCGGCGAGAACGCCGGCGTGGTCGTGCTCGGCGACGGCTGGGTCACCGTGTTCAAGATGGAGTCGCACAACCACCCCTCCTTCATCGAGCCGTACCAGGGCGCGGCGACCGGCGTGGGCGGCATCCTGCGCGATGTCTTCACTATGGGCGCGCGACCAATCATGCTGCTCGACTCGCTGCGCTTCGGCGAGCTTGAGGCGCCGCGCATGCACCACCTCGTGGAGGGCGTCGTGCGCGGCATCGGCGACTACGGCAACTGCGTCGGCGTGCCAACGGTTGGCGGCGAGGTGGATTTCCACCGGAGCTACAACGGCAACATCCTCGTCAACGCGATGTGCGTTGGCGTGGCGCGCGCGGACGGACTTTTCTACGGACGGGCATCCGGCCCCGGCAATCGCGTCGTGTACCTGGGGTCGAAGACCGGCCGCGACGGCATCCACGGCGCCACCATGGCCTCGGACGTGTTTGACGAGGCGGCGAGCGCGAAACGTCCCACGGTGCAGGTCGGTGACCCGTTTACCGAGAAGCTCCTTATCGAGTGTTGCCTCGAGCTCATGCGTGGCGGCCTCGTGGTGGGGATCCAGGACATGGGCGCGGCCGGCCTCACCTCGTCCGCGTTCGAGATGGCGTCGCGCGCCGGCTGTGGGCTTGATCTCGACCTCGACAAGGTGCCGGTGCGCGAGGGGGGCATGACGCCGTACGAGCTCATGCTGTCGGAGTCGCAGGAGCGCATGCTGCTGGTGACCGCGCCGGCGCAGCTCGCCGACGTGATCGCCGTGTGCGAGCGCTGGGGCCTTGACGCCACCGAGATCGGCGCCGTTGTCGAAGGCTCGGAGGTGCGGGCGCGCTTCGCGGGGCGCGAGGCGTTCCGCCTGCCGGTGACGCCGCTCGTGAACGATGCGCCGCGCTACGAACGGCCGTTCGTGCGGAACTCACCGGCGCCGCCCGTGCCGCTGCCGCCGCTGGACGACCGTGATTGGGGCGCGGACCTGCGCACACTGCTCGCGAGCCCGGCGCTCGCGAGCGCGCGGCCGGTGTGGCAGCAGTACGACCAGTCGGTCGGCGCCGCCACCGTGGTTGGACCGGGCGCGGACGCGGCGCTGCTGCTCGTGCCCGGCACTCGCATCGGCCTGGCGGCGACCACCGACTGCAACGCGCTCGCGTGCGCTCTCGACCCGCGCTGCGGCGCGGCGCAGGCGGTGGCGGAGGCGGTGCGCAACCTGGCCTGCGTCGGCGCCGAGCCGATTGGCGTCACCGACTGCCTCAACTTCGGCTCGCCCGAGAGCCCGAGGGTCATGGGGCAGTTCGTCGCCGCGGTAGAGGGGATGGCCGAGGCATGCCGCGAGTTCGAGGTCCCGGTCGTCTCCGGCAACGTCTCCTTTTACAACGAAACCTCCGGCTGTCCGATCCTGCCGACGCCCACAGTCGGCATGGTCGGAGTGGTCCCCGAGGTGCGCTCGGCGCCGCGCTGCCGGCTTGAACCCGGTGACATTGTGTTCGTGCTTGGCGCGCCTGAGGGCGCGCTCGGGGCCACACGCTACCTGCAGGCGGTGCTCGGCATTGAGGGCGGGCCGGTTCCGGCGGTCGACTTCGCGGCGGAGCGGCGCGCCGCGGCCATCGTGCGCGCGCTCGTCCGCGCCGGGCTGGTGGCAGCCAAGGACATCACCGACGGTGGGCTTGCGGGCGCGCTTGTCGAACTGAGCGGAGGTACGACCGGTGCCACCATCGCGGTACCGGAGGAAGCGGCGCCGGCGCGGGTTCTGTTCGGCGAGTGGCGCGGGCGCTATGTGCTCGCCGCGCCGCCGCAGGGCGAAGCAGCGGTCGCACGCGCCTGCGCTGGAGCGCCGCTGGCACGACTGGGCACCGCCGGCGGGCAGGAGCTCGTGGTCCGGCGCGCCGAGACTGAGCTTGTCAGGGAAAAGATCGCAGCGCTCTACCGGTTGCGGGAAGGTTGCCTGGGATGGCTGCTGAGCGGTTAGGCAACGCCGACGACTCCTTCCACGACGAGTGCGGCGTGTGCGCCGTGCTCGCGCATCCCGACGCGGCCAACCTCGTTTACCTCGGCCTGTACGCGCTCCAGCACCGCGGCCAGGAGTCGGCGGGCATCGCGGCCTACGACGGCACGGTGCTGCGCCAGCACAAGGCAATGGGGTACGTCGCCGACGTGTTCGGTCGCGAGCGGCTGGAGGAACTGCGCGGGATCGCCGCGGTCGGACACGTCCGCTACTCGACGGCCGGACAATCCGCTCTTGTGAACGCGCAACCGATCGTGGGCAAGACGCATCGCGGCCCGGTGGCGCTCGCCCACAACGGCAACCTGGTCAACGCGCAGCGCCTGCGGCGGCAACTGGAGAGCGAAGGCGCGATCTTCCAGTCCACCTCGGACAGCGAGGTGTTTCTGCACCTCCTCGCCCGCTCGCGGGCGACAACGCTGGAAGCGGCGCTGCTCGAAAGCATCTCTTCCGCGGTGGGCGCCTTCTCACTCGTGGTGCTGTGCGGTGGGCGTCTGTTCGCCGCGCGCGACCCGCACGGCTTCCGCCCGCTCGTCCTCGGCCGTCTCGACGGCGCCTGGGTCGTCGCCTCGGAGACCTGCGCCTTCGACCTGATCGAGGCGCGCACGGTACGGGAGGTCGGGCCGGGCGAGGTCGTCGAGTTCGCCGGTAGCGACATCCGCGTGCTGCGGCCGCCAGCGCCGGGGCCGTACGCCCACTGCGTCTTCGAGCACGTCTATTTCGCGCGCCCCGACTCGCGCGTGTTCGGCGAGGACGTCCAAACGGTGCGCGCGGCGCTGGGACGGCAGCTTGCGCACGAACATCCCGTCGCCGCCGACGTCGTGGTCGCGGTGCCGGACTCGGGCGTGCCGGCCGCGGTCGGCTTTGCGCGCGCGTCCGGGATAGAGTTCGCCCTCGGCCTGGTGCGCAACCACTACGTCGGCCGCACCTTCATCGAGCCGCGTCAGACGATCAGGCACTTCGGCGTCAAGGTCAAGTTGAACGCGGTTCGGGCGGTGGTCGAGGGCCAGCGCATCGTGCTTGTGGACGACTCGATCGTGCGCGGCACGACCTCGCGCAAGATCGTCGCCATGCTGCGCGGCGCCGGCGCGCGCGAAGTGCACCTGCGCATCTCCTCGCCGCCGACGCGGGGCCCGTGCTTCTACGGCATCGACACCCCGGAGCGCCGCGAGCTCATCGCCGCCAACAAGAGCGTAGAGGAGATCCGCGCCTTCGTGGGCGCCGACTCGCTCGGCTATCTGTCGGAGGCAGGGATGCTCGGCTGCTTGCGGACCGCGCCGGAGAACTTCTGCACCGCGTGCTTCTCGCTGCGCTACCGTGTGCTCGACGAGGATTCTCACGCCGACACCGTCGCCAAGGAGGAACGGTGACATCATCACCGACCTGCTCGCGCGTGGGGCGGGCAACCCAACCGACCCAGTCAGGCTTGAGGCCCGGGCGGCAGCGGTTTCGGCGTCCGCGCGAGTCTGCACGTTGTTGCATCTGCAGTGCCAAGAGGTTTGCCACCCGATCTCGCCCGGGGCACAGCGATGTCTGACGCGGGTACGGACCGACCGCTGACGTACGAGAGCGCGGGCGTCTCCATCGCGGCGCAGGATCGGGCGTTTGCTGAGATCAAGCGCCTCGCGCGCGCGACCTTCACGCGCGGCGTGCTCTCTGAGATCGGCTCCTTCGGCGGGCTGTTCGCGCTTGCGCCCGACGATCCCAACGGCACGGTGCTGGTGGCCTCGGCCGACGGCGTGGGCACCAAGCTCAAGGTTGCGCAGATGGCGGGCGTGCACGACACGGTGGGGGAGGACCTCGTCAACCATTGCGTCAACGACATCCTCGTGCAGGGGGCGCGGCCGCTATTCGTCCTCGACTACCTCGCCACCGGGAAGCTCGAGCCCGAGGTCGCGGTCAAGCTCGTCGCCGGGGTTGCGCGCGCGTGTGCGCACAACGGCTGCGCGCTCCTGGGCGGCGAGACCGCCGAGATGCCCGGCTTCTATGCGCCCGGCGAGTACGACATCGCCGGCTTTATCGTCGGCTGCTGCCGGCGCGACCGTCTCCTGCGGCGCGAGACCGTGCAGGTCGGGGACGCGCTCGTCGCTCTGCCGTCGAACGGCCTGCACACCAACGGCTACGCACTGGCGCGCACGCTCTTCTTCGACAGGCTCGGCCTCGACATCGGCTCGTTTGTGCCCGCGCTCGGCCGCTCGGTGGCGGAGGAGTTGCTCGCGGTGCACCGCTCGTACCTAGCGGCCGTGGCGCCGCTGCTCGACGCCGGTCTGGTGAAGAGCGCGGCCCACATCACCGGCGGCGGCATCCCCGACAATCTGCCGCGTGCGCTGCCGGCAGGCCTGGGAGCCCAGATCAACCTGGCGTCGTGGCACGAGCCGCCGGTGTTCGGCGTGATCCGCGAGGCAGGCCGCGTGCCGGAGCACGACATGCGGCACACGTTCAACCTGGGTGTCGGCATGATCCTGGTGGTTGCCGAGAACGATCTCGCGACCGTGCTCGAACGGCTGGACTCGCACGGTCCGGGTTGGCTCATCGGCAGGACGGTGGCCGGCAGCGGCGTGACGTTCGTGGGGAGCGAGCGTGGCTGAAGAGAAAGTGCATGAGGCTTCGAGATCCGGGATCCGCGAGGGCCAAGGTGGCGCCAACGCGGGCGGGCGTGAAGACGCGCGCTCGGCGCCCAGACAGGACGGGGGAAGGGCCAGGGTGACGGTGCTGCTGTCGGGAAAGGGGAGCAACTTTGTCGCCCTCGCCGACGCCTGCGCCCGCGGCGAGGTTCCGGCCGAAATCGTGCTCGTGGTCTCCAACCGACCCGACGCGCCCGGACTCGTGCGCGCCCGCGAGCGCGACATCGCGGCGCAGGTAATCCCAACCCGGAGGCGCCCGCGTGCCGACCAGGAGCGCGACGTTGTAGCGGCGCTCGAGCAGGCGCAAGCGGAGTGGATCTGTCTTGCCGGTTACATGCGTCTGCTTTCGGCCGAGTTCGTCGCCCGCTTCCCTGGCCGCATTCTCAACATCCACCCGGCGCTGCTGCCCGCCTTTCCCGGGTTGGAGGCGCAGCGACAAGCCTGGGAGTACGGCGCCAAGGTCTCGGGGTGCACCGTGCACCTGGTTGACGCCGGCTGCGACACCGGGCCGATCGTCATGCAGCGCACGGTGCCCGTGCTGGACGATGACACGCCCGAGACCCTGGCCGCGCGCATCCTGGAGCAGGAGCACATCGCCTATGCGGCGGCGCTGCGGCAGCTCCTGACGCGGCCGTACGTGATTGCCCAGCGGCGCGTCGTCTTCGGCTGATCGCGCGCGCAGCCGCGGGTCGCGGCGTGCCGCGATCGACGATCGCGCGATGACTCAAGCGGGCTGGGCTCGGCCACCTGAACCTGAACAGCCTTGTGAGAAACTACACTTAGAAGAAGCCACGTATGAGAATATGCACGGCGACTGTGCCGCTGGCGGCGGGCGTTGTGTTACCTGCTGTGGCGCTGTCGGGCGACTGCCCTGCGTGCGGGACCGTCTCGGTCTCCGTCGCTGGGTCCCGGGGCGAGGTCATTCGGGGCGGCGCCTACTTGGCGCTGGTAGCGAAGGGCGGCTCGTTCCGGGAGCCGCTGGCGGAGGCGCTGAACGACACTTCCTCACCGTCGGCGGTGTGGCTGGTGCAACCCGGCACCTACGTGGCGGCTTGCTTCGCCCGCGGGTTCAGCCCTGCACTTTCTTCTGCCGTTGAGGTTCGCAGCGGCGAAACCACCCCCATCTTGTTCACCGTCACGCCGATGCTGACGCTGACCGGGCGGGTTTTGTCGGAGGAGACCGGCAAGCCGATCGAGGGCGCCACCGTCACGCCCTTGGTATTCTCCACGCCCAGGTTCACCACCAAGTGGAGCGACCCTGCGCAGCACTACGTCCGCAGCGCGTACGGTGCCGCCACGGACAGGCAAGGCGGCTTCTCCATCTTCGTGGCGCCAAAGTCGACCAACGATTTCGTCTTCGAAGCCCGGGGGCGGCGTCGAGAGTCGTCAACAAGCTGGTCATCGGCGACACCGCTCGCGAACTGCCCGATGTCGTCCTTCCCCCGGCCGGGGCGCTCCAAGTGATTGGCTCATTCCCGCCGTCCGCTGACCCTGAGAAGTACATCGCGACCATCTACTCCTTCTCCTACCGGGGTTTCGAGGCCGACGAGGGAGAGCTCTGGCAGCAGCGCCTGCGTCCCGACGCAACTGCCGAATGGCGGTCGCTGCATCCCGGCTATTGGGCGGTGCGCCTTGACGCAGAGGACGGGCGCTCTCTCACGCTCGGGTCGGTACACGTCACTCCAGGGGGGGTCGCCAGTCTGCAGTTCAACATCGTCGCTGCGCATCTTGTCGGCGCGGTGAAGAAGGCGGTCCCGAGCGAGCTGATCGGCAGCGCGAAGGTGGTTTTGAGCGCAGGCCACGGCATGACCGAAACCGAGCTTGTCCCGAGTGCAAAGAAGGGGGAAGAGGACGTCGCGAACTTCGAGGCGCGGCTCTGGCAGCCGGGAGTATACGAGGTCGAGCTTTCTTATGGCTCGCTTAGGCAATCCTGCGTGTTTCTCGGAACCGTGACCGTCAAACCCGGCGCCAAGGGCACGATCGAACAGACCTTCGAACTGCCCGCGCGCGAACTGGCCGGGTCTGTTGTTAACGAGGAAGGGGTACCCGTGGCCGGAGCCGAGGTCCACGTCGGTACCGACGAGCACGGCCTGTCCTTCGAGACCGATGCCTGCGTGACGAGGTCGGACGCGTCTGGCGCCTGGCGCTGCCGCTGGCTGCCTGAGGGCAAACTCTTGCTTGTCGCGCGCAAGGAAGGCGTTGGGGCAAGCGGGATCGAGGCAATGGAAGCCGGGGTCGGTGCCACAGTCACACTACGTTTGACTGCGCACGCCACCGTCTCAGGCGAGCTCGAGGTGCCGGAAGGCGCAGATCCAACGGAGGCCCCCGTCGGTTTTTCCTGCGAGGCTTTTCCGGCGTTGCTGGTCCAGAGCAGGACGGGCCGCGGTGGTGCATTTGCACTAACCGACTTGCCGCGGTGCGACGGCCAGCTCATCGTGCGGCCGAAGGACGAGGCGCTGGCGTTCGTCTTTCGCGAGGTCACTGCGGGGCCGCCCACGGACCTGGGTGAGCTGAAAGCGGAGCCAGCTGGGGCGGTCTTTGCCGTGGGCAGTGATGAACGGCCTCCAGACGTCAAGGGAATGCTCGGCAAGCAGCTCTACTATCGCGGCACACGGTTTTGCACCAAGCTCTTCGGCGTGATCGGCGGCGTCGGCACGGGCTACCCGAAGTTCCCAGGTGCGCCAGGCTATTTCTACAAGCTTCCCCCGGGCTCCTACCGTATCGAGTGGCTCGATCTCGACAGAAAGGTCGTGGCACGGTCTGCGGCGTTCCAGGTCGCTGCCGGGGAGTTGAGGGAGGTGTCGTTCAACGCGCGCTGAGCCGGCGCCGCTGCGGGTCGGGGGGCGCTTTCGCCTCGCCGTCGAGGTGACAGCGGTCGAGCCGGTCGACGCCGGCCTTCGGGTTACCTTCAAGGCGGTTGTCGAGGTGGAGAGTGGCGGCAAGCCGGTGACGGCCGCCGAGCTGCTCTACCGCTACCTCGCCTGACCTCTGGCAACGGGCAGCGGGCACCTTCCGTCAGTACTCCTGCGGCAGCCTTGCCAGCTCGGCGGCGGTGAACACCGGGCCATCCTTGCAGACGTACACCGGGCCGACGTTGCAGCGTCCGCACTTGCCGATGCCGCACTTCATACGGTTCTCGAGCGTCGTGTAGACGTGGTCGTCGGGGAAGCCGAGCTTCGCCAGCACGGGCAGCGTGTACTTGATCATCACCGGCGGGCCGCAGACGATCGCGTACGCGTCCTTGGCTGCCGGGGCCGCCTTCTCGACGATCGGCGGCACGAAGCCGACCTCGTGCGCCCAGTCGGGGGTCTCGCCGCCCGGGTCGACGGTCTGCCAGAGTTTCACGTCGGGTCGGCTCTGCCACTCCGCGAGCTCGCGCTTGTACACGAGGTCGGAGACGGTCCGCGCGCCGTAGACGATGGTGACGTCCTTGAAGTGCTCGCGCAGATCGAGCGCGTTCCAGATCACGCAGCGCACCGGCGCCAGGCCGATCCCGCCCGCGATGAACACCAGGCTGGCGCCCTCCATGCGGTCAAGTGGGAACGCGTTGCCGTACGGCCCGCGGAAGCCCATCTCGTCGCCGACGCCGAGCTCGCGCATTGCCCGCGTCGCCTTGCCCACCGCCTTGAACGTGCACTCGATCGTTCCCTTGCGGGTGGGGGAGGAGGCAATGCAGAAGGTGCACTCCCCCCAGCCGAACACCGAGTACTCGCCGAACTGGCCGGCCTTGAAGTCGAATGTCGAGGCGAGGGTGTCGTCCTTGAACGCCAGGCGGAGTGTCCGGGTGTCCGGGGTCTCGTCGACGATCTCGGATATCCGCACGAGGTGCGGCTGGTAGATGTTCATGCGACCACCTCCGTGCGCTGGGCCGGGGCCGTGGCGAGCGTGGTGAGCAGCGCCAGGATCTCGGGAAGGTCCATCCCGGCGGGGCACTCCCGGGCGCAGCGACCGCACCCGCTGCAAAGCGTCTCGCCGAACTTCGCCGGGTAGATGGCGAACTTGTGCATCACGCGCTGGCGGATGCGCGCCGTCTGGTCGGCGCGGGGGTTGTGGCCCGAGGCGTGAATGGTGAAGCGACCGGTCTGGCAGGTGTCCCAGTTGCGCCGGCGGGTGCCGTGCGTCACCCCTTCAGTCTCGTCGACGATGTCGAAGCAGTGGCAGGTCGGGCAGACGGCCGCGCAGGCGCCGCAACCGTGGCAGCGCAGGGCAAGCTCCTTCCAGATCGGGTGCTCGAAGTGCGTCTCGAGCCAGGAGCGGATCTCGGGCAGGGGGAGGGGTGCGGGGCTCGGGGCTCGGGGCCCGCTGCCCGCCCGGTCGACGGTATCTTGAGACACAAGCGGCTCCGGGGCGGACTTGAAGCGGTTGGGGTGAGCCGCAACCAGCGCCTCGCCCTTCTCCGTGATGACCTCGACGAGGAAGCTACTGGCGGTGGGGCGGAGGAGGATGTCGGCGCCCCGCGTGGTGTCCGGAGCGAGCCCGACCGCACGGCAGAAGCAGGAGCTGTCGACCGCCGAGCAGACGAGCGAGACGATCGTCGTCGCGGCGCGGCGGCCGAACCATAGCTGGTCGTGGTAGTCCCAGTCCATTACGCGGTCCACTGCCACGAGGCCGGCGGCGTCGCAGGGGCGGGCGCCGAGAACGACCCGGGGCGGGAACGCCGTGGCGACCTCGCTGATCTCGACCCCGTCCTGCCGGTACTGCCAGGCGAGGAGCGGCTCGGTAGGAGGCAGGAAGAGCTCCTTGAGCGACCGCCGCGGCATGGCGCCGCCGAGGTCGACCTCGGCCAGCGAAGACACCGGTCGATAGTCGACGTGCCCGCGTTCGGCCCGCGTCGGCGCGATCACCGTGGTGCCGGCGGCGACCAGATCGGCCAGGAGCGCCGCCAGTTGCTCGTGAGAGATCGTGCTCGTGCGCATCAGCGTATGAACTCCTGTGTGTCGTCCTGCCGGAACGTGCCGATCGGGCACGGCACAGCGGGGTCGTCGGTCGCCACGTAGTTGAAACGCTCGGCCATCACATGAGCGACCTTCTTGTTGAGCAGCCCGAGGGGAATCGCAGCCGGGCAGGCGCGCTCGCACTCGCCGCAGCCGACGCAGCGCCCCGCCAGGTGGATCGCCCGAGTGAGGTGCCAGGCGAAATTGCCCCGCCCGTGGGCCGACGACTCGATCCACTGCGGCTGCGTCTTGTCGGCGACGCAGCGCTCGCAAAAGCACAAGGGGCAGACCTCGCGGCAGGCGTGGCAGCGCATGCAGCGCGAGAGCTCCGACTGCCAGAACGCCCAGCGCTCGGCCGGCGCCATCGCCTCGAGGCTGGCCAGGAGGTCAGGCAGCGCCGAAACGGGTGGCGCCGCCGCCGGCGCTCCGACGACGTGGTCGGCAAGCTTGGGCTCGCGGGACTGGCACTGCGCGCAGCGCGGCGCAACCGTCTCCGGCGAAACCTCTGCCGGCCGCGTCGGGTCGGCGAGGACCCCGCCGCACCGCACCCCGATGAGCACGACGTCGTCGCGCTTGAGCTGTGTCTCGCGGATCAGGCCGGCCACCGCCTTTGCGTCGCACGGCTTGACGACCACGGCCTTCTTGCCGAGCGCGGCGAGGTTGCTGCGGCGCGGCGACAGGTAGGCGGCGAGATCGTGGGTGCAGCGGGTGTCGAAGATCAGCCGACCGGCATCCCCGGCTCGGGTGATGAACGCGGGCCGAGCGCCGCGCGGTCCCTCCTCCCAGCCGATCACCACGCCGACCCTGCCCTCGGCAAGGAGCGTTCGCGCCAGCTCCCGTAGCTCGATGACAGCTTCGCCGGTCGCGTCGGTCGCGGCCTCCACGGCTCTGGCGCCCGCGGTACCGACGTGGCCGAGGTCGACGTGACCAGCCGGCTGTTCGTCGGCCAGGTGGTGATAGGCGTCGAACGGGCCGAGGCAGCGGACGGTCTCGGTGGCGGTGTTGACCACGTCCTGCCACTTGCCGCCCTCGGAGGCGGAGACCCAGGAGAACGTCACCCGGCCCGGCTCGAAGCCGATCAGCTCAAGAAGCTCGTTGAAGACGGCGAATCGCCGGCGCGCATGGTAGTTGCCGGCAGTGTAGTGGCAGTCGGCGGGGTGGCAGCCGGAGACGATCACGCCGTCGGCGCCACGCTCGAACGCCTTGACGATGAACAGCGGATCGATGCGGCCGGTGCAGGGCAAGCGGATGATGCGGACGTTGTCGGCCATCTGCAACCGACTCGTTCCGGCGAGGTCCGCCCCGGTGTAGGTGCACCAGTTGCACACGAACGCCGTGATCTTCGGCTCAAACTGTGTGCTCGGTTCAGCGTTTGACGTCATCGCTCCTCCGCGTGCAGCAAGGCGCCTCGTGGTTCGAGACTCTGGAAAGACCTGCCTTCTCGTTGCCGAGCCCCGCGCCCCGAATCCCGAGCGTCGTTCCTCATATCGCCAGCGCGTTGATCTGCGCGAAGATCTGTTCGTCGGTGAAACCCTGCAGCTCGACCGCCTTGGACGGGCAGGTGGCCTGACAGGTGCCGCAGCCCTGGCACACGCCGCCGTTGACCTCGGCCACCACCTTGAGGAGGTTGCCCTTGCGGTCGCGGATCTCGCGCCGCTCGACCGCGCCGTAGGGGCACACGCGCTCGCAATGGAAGCATCCCGCGCACAGCGCGGCGTCGACCTTGGCCACGGTCGGCTCACGCTCCAGCATCTCCTGGCTGAAGAGCCCGAGGATCTTCGACGCTGCTGCGCTCGCCATCGCCACCGCGTCGGGGATGTCGCGCGGCGCCTGGCAGGCCCCGGCGATGTAGACGCCTGCGGTGTTGGTCTCGACAGGGCGCAGCTTGGGATGCGCCTCGTTGATGAAGCCGTGTCCGTCATAGGAGACCGAGAGCTTCTGCGCCAGCGCCTCTATTCCCGGCTGCGGCCGCATCGCAGTGGCGAGCACGACGAGATCGGCATCGATCACCATCGGCTCGCCCGACAGCGTGTCGAACCCGTACACCTTCACGACGTCGCCGTCACGGACCAGGCGCGCGACGCGACCGCGCACGTAGCGGGCGCCATCCTCCTCGATCGCACGGCGGACGAACTCCTCGTACCCCTTGCCGCCGGCACGGATGTCCATGTAAAACACCGTCGCTTCGCCGTCGTGCACCTTGTGCCGGTAGAGCATGGTGTGCTTGGCGACGTACATGCAGCAGATCTTCGAGCAGTACTCGATGCCTTTCTCCGGATCGCGCGAGCCGATGCACTGGAGGAAGACCACCCGCTTCGGTTCCTTGCCGTCCGAGGGGCGGAGGATCTTGCCGCCGGTCGGTCCCGACGCCGAGGCGAGGCGCTCGAACTGCAGGCCGTCGATCACGTCGGGAATCGTGCCGTAGCCGTATTCGCCGTACCCCTTGAGGGTTGCCGGCTGCTCCTTGCCGATGCTGTAGAGCTGATACCCGGTAGCCACGACGATGGCGCCGACCTTCATGGTGACGAACGTGTCCACTTGCTCGAAGTCGACGGCACCGCGGGCGCACTCCTCCTTGCACTTGCCGCACGCGTCTTTTTTCAGCCCCTTGGCTTTTGCCTTGAAGTGGGCGCAGTTGGCGCGGTCGATCACCGGGATGTTCGGCACCGCCTGAGGGAACGGCACGTAGATCGCCGTGCGCTTTCCGAGCCCGGCGTCGAACTCCGAGGCGACCTTCTTGACGATGCAGACCTTCTGGCAGGCGCCGCAGCCGTTGCACAGGTTCTCGTCGACCGAGCGCGCCTTGCGGCGGATCTTCACCGTGAAGTTGCCGATGTACCCCGAGACCTCATCGACCTCGCTGTACGCCAGGAGCTTGATGCGCGGGTGCTGGTACACCTCGACCATACGCGGCGTGAGGATGCACTGTGAGCAGTCGAGGGTGGGGAACGTCTCGGAGAGCTGGCTCATGTGGCCACCGATCGACGGCTCCTTCTCAACCAGCACCACCTCACGGCCGCCGTCAGCGATATCGAGCGCCGCCTGGATCCCTGCGATGCCGCCACCAATCACCAGCGCCCGCCGCTCGACCGGGATGCGAATGGTCTCGAGCGGCACGTTGCGCTTGACCTTCTCGACTATAAAGCGCGTGAGGTCGACAGCCTTGTCCGTCGCCCGCTCGCGCTCGCCGTGGATCCACGAGCAGTGCTCGCGAATGTTGGCCATCTCGCACAGGAACGGGTTGAGCCCGGCGCTCGAGCAGGCGCGGCGGAACGTCTTCTCATGCATGTGCGGCGAGCAGGCGGCGACCACGACGCCGGTGAGCTTCTTCTCCGCGATTGCGTTCTTGATCAGCGCCTGCCCCGGGTCGGAGCACATATACTTGTAGTCCTCGGAGTGCGCCACGCCGGGCAGCGTCGAGAGCTCGCGCGCCACCCGTGCGGCGTCGACCGTACGTCCGATGTTCTCGCCGCAATGGCAGACGAACACGCCAATGCGCGACATCACGCCACCCCCTTCGCGGCGCCCTGCTGTGGGACCTTGGCCGGCGCCGGCGCCGGCGGCGGCGCTGCGGCGCGGGCGACCAGCGACGAGGTGGAGACGAAATGCCGGCCGAGACCGAGCTCGGCGGGATCGATCCCGAGCGCCAGCCCGACCAGCTCCGTGAGATAGACGACCGGCATCTCAGCCTCGCCGCGGCGGGTCATCGCCGACTGCCTGAAGTCGAGGTTCGAGTGACACATCGGGCAGGCGACCGCGATCGCGTCTGCGCCTGCCCGGCGGGCATCCTCAACGATCGCGCGGCCGAGCCGCACCACGGAGGACGTTCGCGCCAGCGAAAGGGCGGCGCCGCAACACTCCAGCCGCATGTTCCAGCCCACCGGTGTGGCGCCGGTCGCCCGCACGACATCCTCCATGCTTGTCGGCGCCTCGGGATCGTCGAAGCCGGCGATCTCGGTTGGGCGAAGCAGGAGACACCCGTAGTAGCACGCGACCTTCATCCCAGCGAGCGGCTTCATCACTTTCGCCTTGAGCGCCGGAATCGACGCGCGCAGCACGTCGACGACGTTGCGCACCGCAACGTGATTGGTAAACGGCCGGTCGAGCACGCTGGCAACGCGTTGCGCCAGTGCGGCGTCGGCCGCGATCTCGTGGCGCGCCGTGGCCAGTCGGCTGAAGCAGGCGGCGCACGGCGCCAGCACCTCATCGAGGCCCTGCGCCTCGGCGAGCGCCAGATTGCGTGCCGGCAAGGCGACGCTCAGGAGGTGGTTGGTAGCATGGGCGGAGGTGGCGCCGCAGCACGACCAGTCGTCGATCTCGCGGAGCTCGACCTCGAGCGCCCGTAGCGTTGCCACTGTGCTCTCGCCGTACTCACGGCCGGTCGCATGGAGGGAGCATCCTGGGTAGTAACCGAGCTTCATCGCTCTACCTCCTGCTTCGCCGGACCGCAGGCAGCGAAGATGCGCCGCACGTCGGCGACGCCATCAATTCGCGGCGGCATCACCTTCAGCTTGCCGCGCGCCAGCAGCGCCGGCGTCGATGCGGCGTCCTGCATGAGCGCACCCGTTTTCAGCTTGTACCGGAGCACCAAGCCGAGCTCGAACATCCGACCGCTTGCCTGGATCTGTTCCAGGAACGCCGCGTGGAAGGCCTTAACCGGGCGGGGGATATGCTCCGGCGCGCTTTCCATCGCGAGCTCGCGGAGCGCGTCCATGACCCGGGCCGGGTCGCACCCGTTGGGGCAGCGCGTCGTGCAGGTCTCGCAGGTCAGGCAGAGCCAGATCGACGGGTCGGCCATCAGACGATCGGCGCGGTCGAGGTTCACCAGGCGCATGACATCATGTGGCCGTAGCGTCGTCTCGGCCGCCATCGGGCAGCCAGCCGAGCACTTGCCGCACTGGTAGCAGCGTGCTGCAACCAGGCCGGTGAGGTGGTGGAGTGTCTCGGCGAGGGTTGTGCGGCCGTGCTCGCCGTGGGACTCGGGTTGAGGCGTAGCCATCTGCCCTCCAGCGCGCCCTGAAACCACGGCGCCCTCCCCCAATGTATGTGCCTCTTATCACAAACTAGGCAAAAGCGCGACTCTTGGCTCGTTGCGACGGGGCAAATCGCAGCTCCAGAGAACCTCGCTGTCTGGGATCGACGCCTGGTGCGACGGCGGGGGGGTTGACACGACGAAGCGGCTCGTCTATAGAGTGCGTCCCCCGCCATGGAGCGGGGTTGCTCTTTGATGGACGACAACATGTGGGGACAGCAGTGACCGGTGATTGCCTGGGGGTTGACAAAATCTCGGTATGGCGATACATTACTTGTCCGCCTTGCGAGGCGACCTCAGGGTTCTTTGAAAACTAAATCGAGCGTGCGGTGCAAGCGTAGTTCCTTCTTCTTTTCTTCACCGAGTAACGGAGTGGTTGGCCTCTCGCGAGGCTCAACCGCGTTCACAGGTTCAAACCGGAGAGTTTGATCCTGGCTCAGAATGAACGCTGGCGGCGCGCCTAACACATGCAAGTCGAGCGAGGCCGCGGGGCAACCCGCGAGTCGAGCGGCGAACGGGTGAGTAATGCGTGGGTAACCTACCTAGAAGTGGGGGATAGCTCCGCGAAAGCGGGGGTAATACCGCGTATGCCCTTCGGGCCACATGGTCTGGAGGGGAAAGGCTGGGATCTTCGGACCAGCCGCTTCTAGATGGGCCCACGTCCGATTAGCTAGTTGGTAGGGTAATGGCCTACCAAGGCTGCGATCGGTAGCCGGCCTGAGAGGGTGTTCGGCCACATTGGGACTGAGACACGGCCCAGACTCCTACGGGAGGCAGCAGTGGGGAATATTGGGCAATGGGCGCAAGCCTGACCCAGCGACGCCGCGTGGGGGATGAAGGTCCTCGGATTGTAAACCCCTGTCAGGGGGGACGAAAGCTCGGTGGTTAATAGCTGCCGAGTCTGACGGTACCTCCAAAGGAAGCCCCGGCTAACTCCGTGCCAGCAGCCGCGGTAATACGGAGGGGGCAAGCGTTATTCGGAATTACTGGGCGTAAAGCGCGCGCAGGTGGCATGGTAAGTGGCAGGTGAAATCCCCCGGCTCAACCGAGGAACCGCCTGCCAAACTGCCGTGCTTGAGGCTGGGAGGGGAGAGCGGAATTCCTGGTGTAGCGGTGAAATGCGTAGATACCAGGAGGAACACCGGTGGCGAAGGCGGCTCTCTGGACCAGTTCTGACGCTCATGCGCGAAAGCGTGGGGAGCAAACAGGATTAGATACCCTGGTAGTCCACGCCCTAAACGATGGGCACTAGGCGTCGCGGGTGTCGACCCCTGCGG
>Ga0209048_10000890_pt1 | contig 31626 bp, 32 predicted proteins | sample FrelakmetCRP12CR_FD_187146 | JGI IMG/M metagenome (GOLD analysis project Ga0209048, IMG submission 187146) | Freshwater lake sediment microbial communities from the University of Notre Dame, USA, for methane emissions studies - CRP12 CR (SPAdes)... | ecosystem: Environmental > Aquatic >...
CGCAGGCCGGGGGTCGCCAGCCGCCCCTCGACGTTGCTCGGGGCGGCCCTGAGCGTGTCGAAGGGCCGCCAGCCGGGTTGGCAGGTGCCTGGGCAGTGGCAGGCCGGCACGGAATGTACACATTGACTTGCGTCTGGCGTGATCGCTACAATGCACGAACTTCGGTCTCGCGGGCGCCCTCGTCAAGCCTGGCCCGACCGTTCCCGATCACCCATTTTTTTAGAACCGGTGTCTAAGTAGTCAGGCGTGTCCGGGTTGGCCGTTGGTCGAAACCTGTTTAGCGCGGACCAGCCAGAGTCGGCAGCCTTGCCTGAGAACGAACGAGCAGGAGGAATAGACCGGTGCCACGCGACCTGTTTGGTGACGTAGTCACTCCTTCCATCACGATCGGGAGCAAGAAGTGGTACACGGTGCCACTCTCGTTTCTCGTTCACATGGTCGTGATCGGCGCGATTGTCATTGTGCCGCTGATGGCGGCCGATGTGCTTCCGACGCCGCCGATCATGATGGCGTTTGCCGCGGCCCCGCCGCCGCCGCCACCGCCACCCCCACCCCCACCGCCGGCCGCGGCCGCCGCGCCCAAGCCGGTCATGGACGTCAACCCGAATGCCGCGCCTGTCCAGGCGCCCTCCCAGATCAAGCCGGAGACCGGACTGAATACCGGGCTCGAGGGGGTGCAGGGCGGCGTCGAGGGCGGGGTGCCCGGAGGCATCATGGGTGGCGTCGTGGGCGGGCTGCCTGAAGCGCCGCCGCCGCCGCCGCCGCCCCAGGCGCCGGTCCGCGTCGGTGGGAACATCAAGCCACCCACCAAGACCCGGGACATCAAGCCGGTTTACCCGGCCATCGCGCAGTCGGCGCGCGTGCAGGGCGTGGTCATCATCGAGGCCACCATCGGACCCGATGGCAAGGTCAAGGATGCCAAGGTCCTTCGCTCGATTCCGCTGCTCGACCAGGCCGCGCTCGACGCGGTGAAACAGTGGGAATTCACGCCGACGCTCCTGAACGGCGTGCCCGTGCCGGTCATCATGACGGTGACGGTCAACTTCACGCTGCAGTAGGGTGGCGCGGAGCCAGGAGATTGCTTCGGAAGCGCTCGGTAGTGCCAGGGTGAGACCCGGCGGCAAGTAACTCGTTCAGAACACTCGGAGGATGGTCAGATGAATCTGCTCGAAATGTGGTCCCAGATGGGATGGTTCGCGAAGGGTATCGCATACGTGCTCTTCTTCATGTCGATGTTGTCGTTCGGTGTGGCCATCGAGCGCATCTACACGTATATCCAGGCGCGCAAGCAGTCGAAGTTGTTCGCGCCGCAGGTGGCGAAGGCCCTCAAGGAAGGCCGCCTGAAGGACGCCATCGCGCTCGCCAGCAAGAAGGAATACCGTTACAGCCACCTCGCGAAGGTCGTGCTCGCGGCCCTGCAGGAGTTCCAGTACTCGCAGGAGGGCGGCGAGAAGATGAGCAAGGAAGACACGGTTGACACCGTCCGCCGCGCCATCCAGCGCGCCTCGGCGCTGACCGGGTCCGACCTCAAGAAGATGGTCGCCGCGCTGGCCACCATCGGCGCCACGGCCCCGTTCGTCGGGCTGCTCGGCACGGTCGTCGGCGTCATCAACGCGTTCCAGGGCATCGCGGCCACCGGGTCGGGCGGCATCGGCGCCGTGTCGGCCGGTATCGCCGAAGCGCTCGTCGAGACCGCGCTCGGACTGCTCGTCGCCATCCCGGCGGTGTGGTTCTACAACTACCTGACGGGCCGGATCGAGTACTTCAACGTGGAGATGGACAACTCCTCGTCGGAGATGGTGGACTTCTTCATCAAGAAGTCGTAGTCGGCCCGTTCGCGTGCCACGGCCCGGGTTTCGGCGGCGTCGCAGGGTGCGAATCGTGCCCGCCGCCACACTCGTGGACCGGCTCGTACGCGTCGGTGTGGTAGTTTTGTTAGGAGATCGCCACAATGTCAATGGATGTTGGTGCAAAAGGCTCACTGAAGGCGGACATCAACGTGACGCCCCTCGTGGACGTCATGCTGGTGCTGCTGATCATCATGATGCTGATCGCGCCGATGCTGCAGAAGGGCGTTGACGTCAGGCTGCCTCAAGCGGCCAACTCGACGGACAAGCCCGAGACCCAGGAGCAGACTGTCGTCGCCATCGGGGCCGACAAGCAGATCTACCTGGACTCGGTGCGGGTCCGTGAGGACGACCTCGTCCAGAAGCTCACCGAGAAGCTCGAGTCGAAGAAAGAGAAGATCGTCCTCATCAAGGCCGACGTGGAAGCGCCATACTCCGCGGTGATGGCGACCATGGACAAGCTGCGCGCGGCTCAGATCGAGAACGTCGGTCTGATCACCGAGCGCAAGATCGGCCAGGGGGGAGGCAGGTAACATGGCTCACGCACACAAGCACCACGGAGCCGAGAGGATCGTCAAGGGCGAGGTCCCGCACGCCAGCGCGGACATGAACGTCACCCCGCTCATCGACGTTCTCCTGGTTCTCCTCGTGATCTTCCTCGCGGCCCTGCCCTTGAGCCAGAAGGGCCTCGACATCAACCTGCCTCTCGAGACGAAATCTGCGGCCAAGACCGACGTGCCGACCGACCAGATCGTCGTCGACTACTCGGCCGACCGCAAGATCACCGTCAACAAGCAGGACGTGACGATCGCCGAACTCGAGACGCGCCTCCGGGCGATCTTCGAACAGCGCAAGGACAAGACGATGTTCATCATCGGCGCGCCCACGCTGCGCTACGGGGAGATCGTCGAGGTCATCGACGCCGCGAAGGGCGCCGGTGTCGAGAAGATCGGGATCGTGACCGAGGGCATGCGGCAGGCTGCCGGCGTGCAGCAGGGCGGCGCCCAGTAGACGTTCCGATATCGGGTGTCGGTGCGGGCTGACCGCGCGACACGAACGGCGAGACCACCAGACGGACGGCCGGCACGGCCCGCGTGCCCGCCGTCCGTTTGCTTTTGTACGAAGGCTGAAGAGCAGGGCCTCAGCCCTGCTTTCCATGCTGCCTCTGCTTGGTCCCAAGCACTGCTGCCTGTAATACTCCGGTCAGAGCAGGGCTTCAGCCCTGCTTTCCAGCCTCGGTACACGAAACGGGCCGCCCGACCTCGGTGGTCGGGCGGCCCGGGAGAGCACTGATCGGAAAGGCTGAATGCGACGGCCCTACTTGCCGCCGGCCTTCTTCATCTTCAGATCGTTGTACCTGTCGCTGAGCTCCTTGGCTTCTTTCATGAGCGCCGCCTGCCGAACCGGGTCCTTGATGACCAGGGCCTCCGAACGGCGCAGGAGCTCCTTGGACTTGACCGCGTCCATGTAGTCGGGCTTCAGCTGGAGCGCCTTGTCCGCCGCCTCGACGCCAAGGGCGATGTACCTCAGCTTGTCGGCGTCCTTCAGCCGGAAGTCGCGGTAGGCCTTCTCCCAGTAGTACTGGGCGATGGTGTAGTACCCCTCGGGGTTGTTCGGTTCCTTGGCCGCGCCTTCGTTGAGCGCCTGCATGGTCTTCTCGAACTCGCCCTGGCGGTTGTAGAAGCCCGCAAGCTGCCTGTAGGTGCTCGTCTCGTTCGGCCTCATCTCCTTCGCCTTGAGCAACTGCTGCTCGGCGACCTCGTAGTCGCCCGCGTCCTCGTACATCTTCGAGAGCACGAAGTAGTTGGTCGGCTCCGTCGGGTCCAGCCGGATCATCTCTTCGATGAGCGGCACGGCCTGCGCGGGGTCGGCCATCTTGTCCGGGCCGTAGGCATTCACCAGGTACTCGAGCGACAGCTTCTTCAGCTTGGGGTCTTTTTCCTTGTCGGCGCACTTCCGGTAGTTGTCGATGGCCTTCTTGAGGAAGTCGTCGTTGGCGGCCTCGCCCTTGCGGCTCGGCTTGTACAGGTTGTCGTAGCTGTTGGCCAGGTAGAAATAAGCGGAGGTCAGGTCCGGGTCGTTCTGGACCACGATCTCGTACTTTTCCGCGGCCTTCTTGTAGTCCTGCTGCTGGTATAGGAGGTTGGCGTCCTTGAAGGCCGTTTTGGCCTTGAGCCTGTTGATCTGCCCGCACCCGCCCAGCGTCAGGCTGAAGGCTGCCAGCACGACAACCCACGACGCCGCCTTGAACCGCCTCTGCATTACATCCCCCTTGCCCCCGAACCGCGGGAGAGCGGTCTTCGACGGTCTCGAATCATGATCGCGAAGAGAGGTTAATTCGTGTGACGAAACCAGTCCCCTGGCTCCCGAACGCGGACCCGGGTGGTCGCGCCAGTATAGTGAACGGAAAATTGACAAGTCAAGCAAGCCGGGCCGCCGAGCCTCCAAAAACTTGACCCCCCTAGCAGGCGCTTCTATGATGGGAGCCGCGGACACACCTTTTGCATTAGACACCGCGAACACGTGATCCGTTTCGAAGATCTGCTGGAAAAGGTCCGGGACTACAACCCGGACGCCGACTTGGAACTGCTTCGCCGGGCCTACGTGTTCTCGGCCCTCGAACACAAGGGGCAGGTCCGCCATTCGGGCGAGCCCTACCTCGTCCACCCGCTCGAGGTCGCCACCATCCTCACCGACATGAAGATGGACGCGGTGACGATCGCCGCGGGCCTCCTCCACGACGTCGTCGAGGACACCCTCACCACGACCGAGCGCCTCGAGCAAACGTTCGGCGGTGAGGTCGCCCACCTGGTCGAGGGGGTCACCAAGATCAGCGCGATCACCTTCTCCTCGAGCGAGGAACGCCAGGCCGAGAACTTCCGCAAGATGCTGCTGGCGATGGTGGACGACATCCGCGTCATCCTCGTCAAGCTCGCCGACCGCCTCCACAACATGCGGACGCTGAACTTCCTCCCCGAGGACCGGCGCCTGCGCATCGCCCAGGAGACGCTCGACATCTACGCCCCAATCGCCAACCGGCTCGGGATGGCGAAGCTGAAGAACGAACTGGAGGAACTGGCGTTCCGCTTCCTCGAGCCGGAAGCGTACGAGCTGCTGAAAGCCAAGGTCGAGCGGCGCCGGAAGGCCAGCGAGGGCGTCGTCGAAGAACTGCGCCGCGCCATCGTCGCGACCCTGAAGGACGCGCAGGTGCCGGTCGTCGAAGTGGACGGCCGCACGAAGCGCCTCTTCAGCATCCACCAGAAGCTGCGGCGCCAGCAGATCGACCTCGACCAGGTCTACGACTTCGTGGCGGTCCGGATCGTCACGCGGACCATCAAGGACTGTTACGCCGCGCTCGGCATCATCCACCAGACCTGGTCGCCGGTCCCGGGGCGGATCAAGGACTTCATCGCCATGCCGCGGCCGAACGGCTACCAGTCGCTTCATACGTCGGTGATCAGCGAGAGCGGCTTCCCGTTCGAGGTCCAGATCCGCACCGAGGACATGCACCTCCGGGCGGAGGAAGGCATCGCCGCCCACTGGAAGTACAAGGAAGGCCGCGTCGGCGCCGCGCGCGACGAGCCCTATTTCGTGTGGCTCCGGCAGCTGCTCGAGTGGCAGCAGGAAGTGCGCGACCCGCAGGAGTTCATCCAGAACCTGAAGATCGACCTCTACCCGGAGGAGGTGTACACCTTCACGCCCAAGGGGCAGGTCAAGCCGCTGCCGCGCGGCGCGACGCCGATCGACTTCGCGTACGCGATCCACACCGACGTCGGCGCGCAGTGCGTGGGCGCCCGTGTCAACGGCCGCATGGTGCCGCTGCGGTCGCACTTGAAGAACGGCGACATCGTCGAGATCGTGACCCAGGCCAAGCACAAGCCGAGCCGCGACTGGCTGAACATCGTCGCCACGTCGAGGGCCCGCAACAAGATCAAGCACTTCCTCGAAGGGGAGGAGAAGGAACGGGCCGTCGATCTCGGCCGCCGGCTCCTGGAGAAGGAACTCCGGCGTTTCGGCCTGAACACGAAGACGCTGCTCTCCGACCCGGAACTGCAGCGGGCGGCGACCGCGTCGGGCATGCAGAAGATCGACGAGATGCTCGCCGCCATCGGTTTCGGCAAGCTGCAGGCCCGCCAGGTGCTGGACAAGCTGGTGCCCTCGGAGGAACTCAAGGAGCGCGCGACGACCGGCGTCGTGTCGGCCGTGCGGAAGGCGTTCGCGGGGGGCAGCGACAAGATCAAGGTGCGGGGCGCGGACGACCTGCTGGTGGTGCGCGCCCGCTGCTGCAACCCGATTCGCGGCGAGAGGATCGTCGGCTACATCACGCGGGGGAAGGGCGTGTCCGTCCACTCCGTGACCTGTCCGAACGTCACCAACCTCCTCTACACGGCGGACCGGCGGATCGACGTCGAATGGGACCGCAGCGCCGACCAGGGCGGCTACACCGTTGACGTGGCGCTCGCGGTCGAAGACCGCAAGGGGCTGCTCGCCGAGATCAGCGCCAAGATCGCCGATGTCAACACCAACATCACGAACATCGAAGCCAAGACGCACGACGGCCATCTCGACCGCATCGACATGACGCTCGAAATCCGGGACGTGAAACACCTCGACAAGGTGCTGCAGTCGATCCGGAAGGTCTCGGGGGTGCTGGGGGTGGAGCGGGCCGCGCGGTAGACCCCGGCTGGCGACCTGCGGCTTGCGACGGGGTTGCGCGATCGTCGGCTTGCGCGAGGCTGGCCGCAGCAGGCCGCGAGCCTCAAGGCGCAAGCCGATCGTGTCAGCCGAGGTGGGCGATGGCGTCGATCTCGACGCGGACGTCTCTGGGCAGGCGACCGACCTGCACGGTGGCCCTCGCCGGCGCCGGCGCGCCGAAGAATTTCGCGTACTCCTCGTTCATCGCCGGGAAGTCGTTCATATCCACCAGGTAGACGGTCGTCTTCACGACGCGCTCGAACGACCCGCCGGCCGCGGCGAGGATGGCGCCGAGGTTCTCGAGGACCCGGCGCGCCTGCGCGCGGACGTCGCCCTCCACCAGCGCGCCGGTCGAGGGGTCCAGCGGAATCTGCCCGGAGACGAACAGGAAACCGCCGGCGCGAATCGCCTGCGAGTACGGACCAATCGCCGCCGGGGCGGCCTGAGTGGATACGGCCTGTGGCATACCCTCAGGCCGCCTTGACGACCTTGCCGGAACGCAGGCAGCGGGTGCAGACGCGCAGCCGCTTGGTTCCGCCGTTGACCGCCGCACGAACCGTCTGGAGGTTCGGCTCGAACCGCCGGGCGGTCACGTTGTGCGCGTGGCTGATATTGTGCCCCGCGACGGGACCCTTGCCGCAGATTTCACACCGCTTCGCCATTGCTGTCTTCCTGGAGGAAAAGGAGACCCGCAGGCCACATGCCCGGCGAGTCGTCTAGACACAAGCCCCTTATTATAGCAGATTCGCGCCCGCGACCCTACGGCCTGACGAGCAGGGACGGCGCTGGCGCGTCGGAACCCTCGCCTTTCGGGTCCCGGTACCCGGCCGCCGCGGTGACGAACCGAGCGATGGTGTCCAGGGCCGTGGCCGGCCCCTCGTCCACGGCCTTCCGCGCCTCGCGGGCGCCACGTTCGAGTTGACGGAGCACGATGGCCGCGTCGCGCTCGAGTTGCCGCGACGCGGCGGCGTCACCCTGAGCCGCCAACTCGCCGAGGAACACCTTCAGCTCGGTGACGAACCGTTGCGCGATCGGCGACTGGGGCCGGTGCTCGTAAATCAGGCCGCGGCTCGCGGTCTCGTAGGTCGCGGCGAGGCTTGCGGAGCCCTCCGCAAGATCTTCGTCGACGACTTTCGTGAACGTGTCCGGGTGGAACCCGGCCAGGAACCTCAGCACGGCCCAATACAGGTCTGACTGCGTCGGCGACAGCCCGTCACGCATCGCCATGATGAACGCGAGGTCCCGTTCCTGCTGGCGGCGCACGGACGCCGCGGGATGGGCGTGCGCGGCCGCCAGATAGCCGCAGTCGGCCGGGCAGGCCACTTCGACCAGCCGCTTGGTGCCGCAGCAACGCGGGCAGATGTCGCGACCGAGGGCGGGGCACCGCCTCCGGGCCTGGCGCTGCTGGCAAAGTGGGCACGGCATGCCTGTCAGCTTCGCACAGCGATGCCGGCAGGGCAAGGCTGGGCCCTGATCAAGCGCGACCATTCAGCCACATGTCGCGAGGCATATAGGACACATCGTGCGCAGTCTGACGTCCTTTGACGGTGACGTTGAGAAAAACTGTTGCCGAAGAACCGGGCGACAGGAACGAGCGTCTAAAGAGGCGACGGTCAGCTGAGGTATCGCCCCGAATTGGCGACACGACGATAACTAGCAGAGCTGTAAAGGGTTGAGATCGATTACTGCCACGCCGCCCATCGGCGACCGTGTAGAAATAAGACACCAGGTGGTCTCGTTGACTGGCGAATCTAGAGCGAATGATGGGCTGGACAGAGGCGAAGGGCCTGAAAACTGAGGCGCGTGCCGAATGGCAGTTTAATTGCATGAGGCGACGTGCTAAGATAACGGACTCGAAAACGAGCCGACGCGGAAGGAAGGAGCGTCAGCGCTATGGCAACACACAAGAAGATCCACATGAGCACCGAGCGGTACCGCGACCTCAAGCAGATGCTCGAGGCTCGCAAGAAAGAGATTATGGGCCAGCTCCACGAGAAGATCCGCGACGTCCGCACGGAGAACGTGTCTGGCAAGGTGAACACCGTGCTCGATCCGGTCGAAAGCTCCGAAGCCGGCATCCAGGAAGACATCGAGTTCGCGCTCATTCAGATGAAGGCCGAGACGCTCAACAAGATCGGCGAGGCGCTCGGCCGGCTCGAAGACGGCGCCTATGGCAACTGCTTCGAGTGCGGCGAGGAAATCGCCCAGCAGCGTCTCCGGGCTCTTCCGTTCGCGGTCCGCTGCCGCGAGTGCGAGGAGGCGCGCGAGAACGCCCAGCGGCGAGAGCGTATGATGGCCCAGCGCCAGTCTTCTTCCGCGCTGTTCTTCGACCTCTCCAGCTGAGCAGGAGATCAGGTGGTGGGACCGGGCGGCGCCCGGTCCCGCCGGTCGATCCCGGCGCCGCCGGGTCGCCGCCAGGCCATCGACGGAGCCCCTCGCGATGAGCGACGAACCCGAAGCCCCTACGTTCGACGAATCCTCGGATGGGGAGCGGGCGCTCGCCATTCCTCCCGAACTCCCGGTACTCCCGCTCCGCGACACGGTTCTCTTCCCCAATTCGTTCATGCCGCTGGCGGTGGCCCGCGAAAGCTCCGTCCGGCTGATCGACGACGCCATCGGCGGCGGCAAGCTCATCGCGGTCTTCACGCAGCGTGATGCCGCGGTCGAAGAGCCCGGCCAGGCCGACCTGTATCCGATCGGGACGGCCACCCACATCCACAAGATGTTCAAGCTGCCGGACGGCAGCCTGCGGCTGATCGTCCAGGGGCTGGCGCGCCTCAAGATGGAGCAGGTGGTCGCGATCAAGCCCTACCTGCGGGCCACGGTCGTCGCGGCGTCGGAGGCCATCGGCGACGCAGACAAGCTCGAAGTCGACGCGCTGCAGCGGAACATCAAGACCAACTTCCAGCAGGTGGTTTCGCTGTCGCCGCTGCTCTCGGACGACCTGCAGACGCTGGCCCTCAACATCTCCGACCCAGGCAAGCTCGCCGACTTCATCGCCTCGAGCCTGAGCACGATCGCCACGCCGGCGAAGCAGGAAGTGCTCGAGACGCTCGACGTCCGCGCCCGCATGGACCTCCTCAACCGGGTCCTGATCAAGGAGCTGGAGGTCCTCGAACTGGGTTCGAAGATCCAGTCGCAGGTGCAGTCGGAGGTCGGCAAGAACCAGCGCGACTACTTCCTCCGCGAGCAGCTCAAAGCGATCCAGAAGGAGCTCGGCGAGGGCGACGACCAGACCAAGGAGATCGAGGAGCTGCGGGCGAAGATCGAAGCGGCCGGCATGCCGGAGCTCGTGAAGAAGGAAGCGGTCCGAGAGCTCGATCGGTTGTCGAAGATGCCGGTCGCCGCGGCCGAGTACACCGTCTCGCGGACCTACGTCGACTGGCTCGTGGCCCTGCCGTGGTCCAAGAGGACGGACGACGTCATCGACCTGAAGAAGACGAAGGACGTGCTCGACGCGGACCACTCGGACCTGGTCAAGGCGAAGGACCGCATCATCGAGTACCTGGCGGTCCGCAAGCTGAACCCGGACGTGAAAGGCCCGATCCTCTGCTTCGTCGGGCCGCCCGGCGTTGGCAAGACATCGCTGGCCAAGTCGATCGGCACGTCGCTCGGCCGGAAGTTCGTGCGCGTCTCGCTCGGCGGCATGCGCGACGAGGCCGAGATCCGGGGCCACCGCCGCACGTACATCGGCGCGCTGCCGGGACAGATCATCCAGGGGCTTCGCCGCGCTGAGTCCAAGAACCCGGTGTTCATCCTCGACGAGATCGACAAGCTCGGCTCCGATTTCCGCGGCGACCCCGCGTCGGCGCTGCTCGAGGTTCTCGATCCGGAACAGAACAACACCTTCCGCGACCATTACCTCGACGTGCCGTTCGACCTCTCGGAGGTCCTGTTCATCACGACCGCGAATGTGCTCGACCCGGTGCCACCGGCCTTGCGGGACCGGATGGAAGTGCTCGAGCTGCCAGGCTACACCGAGGAGGAGAAGCTCAAGATCGCCGAGGATCACCTGGTCGGCAAGCAGGTGAAGAACCACGGCCTCACGCCGGAGTTCATCACCTTCGAGGAGGAGGCGCTCCGCGCGGTGATCCGCGGGTACACCCGCGAGGCGGGCGTCCGCAACCTCGAACGCGAGATCGCCGCGCTCTGCCGTAAGGCGGCCCGGCGGCGCGCGGAGGGGCAGGAGGAGCCGATCGCGGTCACGCCCGCCGTTGTCGTGGAGTTGCTCGGCGCGCCGCGCTTCCTCGACGAGGAGATGGAGGAACGCACCAAGAACCCCGGCGTCGCCATCGGCCTGGCCTGGACCCCGTCCGGCGGGGAGGTGCTCTTCGTCGAGGCGCGGCGGATGCACGGCGGCGGCAGCCTCACCCTGACGGGCCATCTCGGCGACGTCATGAAGGAGTCGGCGCGCGCGGCCCTCTCGTGGCTGCGCGCGAACGCGTCGCGTTACGGCATCGACCCCGACTTCTACAAGTCCTCCGAGCTCCACCTGCATGTGCCGTCCGGCGCGATCCCGAAGGACGGCCCGTCGGCCGGCGTGACGATGGCCGTCGCGCTCTGTTCTGAGCTCTCGAAACGGCCGGTGCGGGCCGACGTCGCGATGACGGGCGAGATTACGCTGTCGGGCCGCGTGCTGCCGGTCGGCGGCATCAAGGAGAAGGTCCTGGCGGCTCGCCGCGTCGGCATACGCGAGGTCATCCTCCCCGCCCGCAACGAGAAGAACATCGTGGAGGACCTGAGCGAGGACCTGCGCCGGGACATGACCGTGCACTACGTGACGACGGTCGAAGAGGTCCTGGACCTGGCGCTGCAGCCCGGAACGGTGGCGCCGGCCGAGGCGCAACCGGACGAGGCGATTGAACCGGTGCCAGCCGCCGAGTCGTGAGTCGCAGGCGAGGATGGCGGCCATCGTCTACTCGCCCGCTTACCACCTCGACATCGGATCGCATATCTTCCCCACCGTCAAGTACCCGCGGCTGCATGACGCGCTGATCGACCGGCGCCTGGCGGCGCCATCCGACTTCATCGCGCCCGAGCCAATGGCCTGGGACGACCTCGCCCTGGTGCACACCGACGAGTACCTCGAGAAGCTGCGCGAAGGCACGATGAGCGAGGACGAGCAGGCGCAGCTCGAGATCGACGCCTCGAAGCCGGTTGTGGAGGGGTTCCGCCTGATGTCCGGCGGCACCCTGCTCGCCGCGCAGATCGCGCTCGGGATCGCGCGGGTGCCCGACGTCGTGGACCACCCGGGCGCCGACGCGGGGGCCCACAGGCCGACGCGGAAGGTCGGCCTCCACCTCGGCGGCGGGTTCCACCACGCCTGCGAGGACCACGGCGAGGGGTTCTGCCTGTTCAACGACGTGGCGGTCGCCATCCGGGTGCTGAGGCGCGACAAGGCCATCGCGCGCGCGGCCATCGTCGATTGCGACGTGCACCATGGCAACGGCACGGCGTTCATCTTCGCGGGCGACCGTTCGGTGTTCACTTTCTCGATACACCAGGAACACAACTACCCGGTCTTCAAGCCGCGAAGCTCGCTCGACATCCACCTGCCCGACTACGCGGACGACGAGATCTACCTGCGGCAGCTCGCCGGCGCGCTGCCCCGTGTCTTCGCGTCGGGGCCGGACATCGTGTTCTATTTAGCCGGGGCCGACCCGTACGAGGACGACCAGCTGGGCGGCCTGAGCCTCACCAAGCCGGGGCTGCGCCGCCGCGACCGGCTCGTCTACACCGCGGCGCGCGACCTGAACCTCCCCGTCGTGGTGACGCTGGCCGGCGGGTACGCGCGGCGACTCGAAGACACGGTGGACATCCATGCGGGGACGATCGAAGAAGCGATGAAGACGTTCGAGATCTAGGAATCTCGCGATCTAGGAATCTTGCGATCTGGGAACCTTGCGATCTGGGAACCTTGCGATCGGGGAATCCTGCGATCGGGGGACCCTGCAGGCTGGAGAAGGGGCTGTCATGGATGAAGGTCTGGGCACGCTGCTGTCGCACGAAGAGATCTACAAGGGGCGGATCTTCACCGTGGCCCGAGACCGCGTCCGGCTGCCCAAGGGTGTCGAGGCGACGCTCGAGGTGGTGCGCCATCCCGGCTCCGTCGTGCTCGTGCCGATGCCAGACCCCGAACACGTCATCCTCGTGAAGCAGTACCGCTATGCGATCGACCGGTGGGTGTGGGAACTGGCGGCGGGCAGCCTCGAGCCCGGGGAGGACCCGGCCGAAGGGGCGGCGAGGGAGTGCGAGGAAGAAACGGGGCTGGCGGCCGGCCGAGTGGAGTTCCTCGGCGCCTTCTATCCGACGCCGGGCTACTGCGACGAGAAGATGAACTTCTTCAAGCTCACGATGCTGGCGGTCCCCGACGGGCGGCCCCCTGCCAGCCCCGACGACGACGAAGACATTCGCTCGCGGCGTTTCTCGCTCGGCCAGGTGCGCGAGATGATCGCCCGCGCCGAGATCGACGACCTCAAGACCCTCGCCGGCGTTGCGCTGATTTCGTCGCCGGCCAGATCGCAAGATACCTAGATCGCCAGATTCTCCATTTCTTCCCGCTTCCTCTCGAGCTCGTCCAGCACCTCCTGCAGGTCGGGGGGCAGCGGGCACTCGAACTCCAGCCGCGTGCCTTCCCGCGGGTGTGTGAACGCCAGCCGGGCGGCGTGCAGGAACGGGCGCTCCAGGCGCTGCACCGCCCGCAGGGCCGCGGGCATCCGGTGGCGGATCCCGCCGTAGGTGCCGTCGCCGACGATGGGGTGACCGATTGCGCTGAGGTGAACGCGGATCTGATGCGTGCGGCCGGTGGCGATCGCGACGTGCAGCAGGGTGACGCCCCGCAGGTCCCGCGATGCCGTGATGCGCGTCACGGCCGACCTCGCCCGGCGCGCGCGCGTGGACATCTTCTCGCGGTGCACCGGGTCTCTGCCCACGGGAAGATCGATGCGGCGGCCCGCGTGCACCTCGCCCCAGGCGAGAGCGATGTACTCCTTCTCGACTTCGCGGTCCTGGAACTGGCGCGTCAGTTCGCGGTGCGCCGCGTCGTTCTTGGCGGCGACCATCAGGCCCGACGTGCCGCGGTCGAGGCGGTGCACGATCCCGGGCCGCTGCTCGCCCCCGACGCCGCTCAGGTTGTCCGCGTGGAAGAGCAGCGCGTTGACGAGCGTGTCCTGGTCGTGTCCGGCGGCAGGATGCACCACCATGCCCGCAGGCTTGTTGACGACGATGACGTCGGCATCCTGGTAGACGACCGGGACGTCGATGTCCTGCGCCACCGGGGTGGCGGGAACGGCATCGGGAATCTCGACTGCCACGAGGTCGCCGGCTCTCAGCGTGGCGTTGGATTTGGCGGGGCGCCCGCCGAGCGTCGCACGGCCGTCCTTCACGAGGCGCTGCAACTGCGACCGGGAGTGCTGAGGCAGCAGCCCAGCCAGGTAGACGTCGAGCCGCAGGCCGACGCTGTCCGAATCGACCGTGAACTCGTGGCGTTCCATCAACGACTCAGAGCTCGGGCACGGTGCGGTGGTTGCCGACGCCGAGCATGTCGAGCATCATGCCGATCACGCCGACGGTGATGGCGGAGTCCGCCACGTTGAACGCCCAGAAATGATAGTGGCGCCAGTAGACATCGACGAAATCGACGACGTAGCCCGCCGTCACGCGGTCCACGAGGTTCCCCGCGGCCCCGCCCAGGATCAGCGCCAGGCCGATTCTCGCGAGCCGCTGGTGGGGCGAGAGGCCGGCTGCGAAGACGCCGATACTGACCAGTGCGGCGGTGGCAATCACCGCGATGACCGCGGCCTTGTAGGGGAACTCGGCGGCGTTCAGGATCCCGAACGCCGCGCCGCTGTTCTGCACGTGGGTGAGATCCAGCAGCCCGGGGACGATCGTCCTGCTGCTGTGCAGGGGCACGTAGGCGCGGACCAGCGCTTTTGTCAACTGGTCCACGACGACAATCGCGCCGGAAAGCCCGAACGTCAGCGCAGACAGCCGCTTCACGGCCGGGCCTCCGCCAGCGCGCTTTCACACCGCGGGCACAGCTCCAGGGTCGCCGGGTCGCTGCTGACCGCCGGCACATATCGCCAGCAGCGGTCGCACCGGACGCCGCCGGCGCGCGACACGGCGATGGTCGCCCAGCTGTCGTCCGATTCCCTGTACACCGCGCCTTCGCCGGCCGATGGTGCGCCGTCGAGAACGACCTCCGACGTGATGAAGACGGTCGGCAGGTCGTCGCGGTGGCGCTGCACCAGCGCGTCGAGATCGCCGGCCGCCCGGAGGACCACCTTCACCTCGAGCGACTTGCCCACGACCTTCGACTGGCGGAGCTTCTCGATCTCGACGTTCACCGCGTCGCGCAGTTTCATTAGCCGCTGCCACCGCTCGGACAGCGCCGGATCGATCAGGGCGTCAAGGTCGGACGGGAAGTCGGCCAGGTGCACCGAGTCGTCGCGCGTTCCGGGCAGGAATCGCCACAGCTCGTCCGCCGTGACCGGCAGGATGGGGGCGATCAGCCTGGCGAGGCCGTCGGCCATGATGAACAGCGCCGTCTGGGCCGACCGCCGCGCCGCCGACTTCGGCGCGAGCGTGTAGAGACGGTCCTTGGACACGTCCACGTAGAACGCGCTCACGTCCGCCGTGAGCAGGCTGTTGATCGCCTGCGGCACGACCGGGAAGTCGTACTCGTCGTAGGCGCGCAGGACGTTCGCCGCAACCTCGGCGTACTTCGCCAGCGCGAACCGATCCAGTTCCTGCAGCTGGCCGATCGGCAGCGCGTCGGTCTCGGGCGTGAAGTCGTAGAGGTTCGCGGCCAGGATCCGCAGCGTGTTTCGGAGCTTGAGGTAGGCCTCCACGACGCGCGCGAGGATCTCGGGGCCGACCCGCATCTCCTCGCGGAAGTCCACCATCGACGTCCAGAGGCGCAGGATTTCCGCGCCGCTCTTCGAGATGATCTCCTGCGGATCGATCGTGTTGCCGAGCGACTTCGACATCTTCCGGCCCTGCGTGTCCACGAAGAAGCCGTGAGTGACAACCGTGCGATACGGGGCCTGCCCACGAGTCCCGAGGCCGACGAGCAGCGAGCTCTGGAACCAGCCGCGGTATTGGTCCGAGCCCTCGATGTAGAGGTCGGCCGGCCACGACAGTCGCTCGTCGTGCCCGAGGACGGCCTCGTGGCTCGACCCCGAGTCGAACCAGACGTCGAGAATGTCGCGCTCGCGCTCGAACTCGCGCCCGCCGCACGTCGGGCAGGCCAGTCCGTCGGGCAGGAATTCCTCGATCGGCCGCTCGTACCAGGCGTCCGCCCCGTGTTCGGCGAAGACCTCCGCGGCCCGTTCGGCGAGCGGGGCCGTGAGAATCGCCTCGCCGCACTTCACGCAGTCGACGGCCGGAATCGGCACGCCCCAGGACCGCTGGCGCGAGATGCACCAGTCGGGTCGGTTCTCGAGCATGAGCGTCAGCCGCTCTCCACCCCAGGCCGGCACCCACTTCACGTGTTTCACCGCGTCGATCGCCTTCTCGCGCAGCCCGGTGCTGTCCATCGCGACGAACCACTGCGACGTGGCGAGGAAGATGACCGGGTTGTGGCAACGCCAGCAGTGCGGGTACGAGTGCCCGAACGACTCGCGGTGCCAGAGGCGGCTCCGTTCCGCCAGCGCCTCTTCGATCTTCGGGTTCGCGTCGAACACCCGCTGCCCGCCAAACAGCTCCACGTCGTCCAGGAAGCGGCCGCCGGGGCCGACCGGTGCGTAGATTTCGAGGCCGTACGACACGCCCGTGGCGAAATCGTCGGACCCGTGGCCGGGCGCGGTGTGAACCGCGCCGGTTCCCTGGTCGAGCGTCACGTAGGTCGCCAGCACGCCGACCGAATCCCGGCGGTAGAGCGGGTGACGGAAGCGCAGCCCCTCGAGCATCCGCCCGGAGAACCGGGCGCGCGGCTCGCCGAATGTGCGGCCCACCTGCTTAGCCACGCTCTCGGCCAGGTCTTCGGCGACGACCACAGTGGTCCCGTCCACCGGGTAGGCGCCGTACATGAACTCCGGATGGAAGGCGATGGCCAGGTTCGACGGGATCGTCCAGGGCGTTGTCGTCCAGATCAGCACCGACAGGTTGTCCACTCCCGCGAGTGCCGGCACCCTCGTCGCGATGTCCTTCATCGCCTCCGGCGTGAACGGGAACTCGACGAAGATCGACGGCGAGGTGTGATCCTCGTACTCGACCTCCGCCTCGGCGAGCGCCGTCCGGCAGTGGATGCACCAGTGCACGGGCTTCTTGCCCTTGTAGACCATGCCCTGCTCGACGAACCGCGCCAGCGCCCGGACGATCGTCGCCTGGTAGCTGTAGTTCATCGTCAGGTACGGGTCGTCCCAGCCGCCCATGACGCCGAGCCGCTTGAAATCGGTCCGCATGATGCCGACGAATTTCGCCGCGTAGTCCCTGCACGCGCGCCGGAAGTCCCCGATGGACATCTGCCGCTTGCGGGGCCCGAGCTCGCGATCCACCTTCAGCTCGATGGGGAGACCGTGGCAGTCCCAGCCCGGAACGTAGGGCGCGTCGAACCCGGCCATGGTCCGCGACCGGACGATGACGTCCTTGAGCACCTTGTTGAGGGCCGTGCCCAGGTGAATGCGCCCGTTGGCGTAGGGCGGGCCGTCGTGGAGGATGAACTTCGGGGAACCCCGGCGCCGCGCACGAATGCGGCCGTACAGATCAGTCGCATCCCAGCGTTCGATTGCCTTGGGTTCCGCGGACTGCAGGTTCGCCTTCATCGGGAACCCCGTCCGTGGCAGGTTGAGCGTGTCCTTCCAGTCGGCCATAGATCGAATCGCACCTCGTGAACCCTTCATTTTACATGCAGGGGCGATTGCCCGTCGCGCGTCCATCTATAATGGCGGCATGAGCGACGCCCCGGCCCCGCGGACGGCCCTTCTCGACAACGGCCTGAAAATCCTCATCCAGGAGATCCACACCGCCCCGCTCGCGTCGGTCTGGTGCTGGTACAAGGTCGGGTCCAGGGACGAGGCGGCCGGGTACTCGGGCCTGTCGCACTGGGTCGAACACATGAATTTCAAGGGGACGACGAACATTCCCCGCGAGAAGGTGAAAGGCATCATCGAGGAGTTCGGCGGCAGCTGGAACGGCTATACGTGGATCGACGAGACGACCTACCTCGAGACGGCCACCCGGGACGCGCTGGATCGGATGCTGTTCATCGAAGCCGAACGGATGGCGAACGGCCTCTACGAGCCGGCGGAATGCGAGTCCGAGCGCTCGGTCATCATCTCGGAACTGGAGGGGGGAGAGAACGACCCCGACCAGCTGCTCGAGATGGAAGTCAACGCCGCGGCGTTCAAGGCCCACCCATACGGGCACCCGACAATCGGGTGGCGGAGCGACCTCCAGCGGATGACGCGGGACGATCTGTACGGCTACTACCGCCGTCACTACGTGCCGAACAACGCGACGCTCGTGGTTGTCGGCGACGTCGATTCCGCCGACGTGATCCGGCGCGCGACGCGCCACTTCGGGACGATACCTCCCGGCACGCTGCCGGCCCGTGCGCTCAGCGTGGAACCCGCGCAGATCGGCGAACGCCGCGTGAAGGTGGAGAAGGAGGGCACGACGGCCTACCTGAAGCTGGCGTATCACGCGCCGGCGGCGACCGACGACGCCTTCTTTCCGCTGCTCGTCATCGACGCCGTGCTGACCGGGGCGAAGGGGCTGAACCTCTGGTCGAGCTTCCACACGCCGCCGCCGCAGCGAAGCGCCCGGCTGTATCGCGCGCTCGTCGAGGGCCGGCTGGCCTCATCGGTCTCCGGCGGTCTGCTGCCGACGGCCGACCCCTACCTCTACACCCTGTCCATCACGGCGCGGGAGGGGACGGCGCTCGAGGCCGTCGAGAGCGTCGCCATGGCGGAGATCGATCGGGTTGCGCAGGAAGGGATCACGGCCGAAGAGCTCGACAAGGCCCGAAGCCAGCTGAGGGCGCGTCTGGTCTTCGAGAACGACAGCGTGACGAACATCGCCCACCAGCTCGGGTTCTTCGAGACGGTTGCGTCGGTTGACCTCTATCTCGGGGTCGGAGACCGCATCCGACAGGTGACGCGGGACCAGGTGGCGGAGGTTGCGGCCAGCGTGCTGCGGCCGACCAACAGGACGGTCGGCTGGTTCCAGCCGGCGACGATGGGGCAGTGATGACGATCGACGAGCAGCAGGGGCTGTCGCCCGTGCGCCGGCGCCTCCAGAACGGCACACTGGTGATTGTCAAGCAATCCCGGGCGACTCCAGCGGTGACGATTGCCGCCACGGTGCCGGCCGGTACCGTCAGCGATCCACCCGGCCTGCCCGGTGTCGCGCATTTTCTGTCCCGTGTCATCGACCGCGGCACCGAGGCGAGGAGCGGGGACGAGATCGCCGAACTCCTCGACGGCCGGGGCGTCACCTTGACCGCTGCGGCCACGCGACATTCGTTCGTCGTGTCGTGCACCTGCCTCGCCGAAGATTTTCCGACGATGCTCGGGCTCATCGCGGAGGTGATGAGGAATCCGAGCCTGCCCGAGAACGAGATCGCGACGCGGCGGGGCGAGATCGTCACCAGTATCCGCCAGGACCAGGACAGCCCCGCGGTGGTGGCGGTCGAAGAGCAGCTGGAACTGCTGTATCCGGACGGGCACCCCTACGGGCGGCGCGCCAAGGGCACGATCGAAACGGTCGAACGGATCGACCGCCGCGCGTTGAAGGAGGCGCAACACCAGCGGTTCACGCCGTCCGACCTGGTGGTCGTGTGCGTCGGCGACGTCGATCCGGAGCGCGCGATTGACGAAACGGCGAGCGTGTTCGGGGACTGGCGGGGCGTCCCCGTCGGGCCGTTCGCGGCGCCGTCGCCGCGCCGGGTGACGGAACGCCGGCAGGCGGTGTTCCCGATGATGAACAAGTCCCAGGCGGACATTGCGTACGGGTTCACCACCATATCCCGGCTGGACCCGTCCTACTACGCCTTCTCGCTGATGAACAACACCCTCGGGCAGTACGCGCTCGGCGGCCGCCTCGGCGACAGCATCCGCGAGCGGCAGGGCATGGCCTACTACGTGTTCAGCGCGTTCGAGCCGAATCTGGGTGAAGGACCGCTCGTGATCCGGGCCGGCGTCAATCCGGCCAACGTCGATCGCGCCATCGCCTCGATCGACGAGGAAGTCCGCCGGATGGCCGGCGACGGCTTGACCGCGGAGGAGCTCCAGGCGTCGAAGAGGTACCTGATCGGGTCGATGCCGCGCATGCTCGAGACGAACGCCGGGATCGCGACGTTCCTGCAGTCGTGCGAGCAGTTCGGAATGGGCATGGACCACGACCGGAAGCTGCCGGGATTGTTGGACGCGGTGACGATCGACCAGGTGAACGAAGTCGCAAGGCGGTTCCTGGTCCCCGAACGCGCGACCATCACCATCGCGGGCCCGTACGAGGCTCACGGGCAGAGATCTGCCCCGTGACGCGCGCCGTGTTCTTCGACGTCGATTTCACGCTGATCTACCCCGGACCGGTGTTCGAGGGCGAGGGCTACCGCCGGTTCTGCGCGAAGCACCGGATCGACAACTGCGACGCCTCCGCCTTTCCCGCCGCCGTTGCCAGCGCGTCGGCCCTGCTCGACGACTCGGAGAGCCACGCCTACGACGCGGGCTTCTACATCCGCTACATCCGGCACATCATCGAGAAGATGGGAGGATCGGGGCCGGCGATGGACGCCTGCGCCGAGGAGATCTACCAAGAGTGGGCCGCGTGCCACCACTTCCAGATGTACGACGACGTGCTGCCGGCCCTGCGGACGCTGCGGGCCCGGGGCCTGCTCCTCGGCCTGATCTCCAACACGCACCGCTCGCTCGAGTCGTTCCAGAACCACTTCGCGCTCGACGAGCTCATCTCGGCCGCCGTGTCGTCCCAGGAGCACGGCTACAACAAGCCGCATCCGAGCATCTTCCGCACCGCGCTCCGCCTGCTCGCCGTCGCGCCGGACGAGGCGGTGATGGTGGGAGACAGCTACACGCACGACATCGAGGGCGCACGGACCATCGGGATGCGCGGTGTCCTGCTGCGCCGGGCCACGCGCGGGCCGCTCGGCTCGGCCGAACTGGAGGCGGCGCGAGCCGCCGCGGTACCCGTGATTTCCACCCTTTCGGAACTGCCGGCGTTGCTGCGACGGCAAGGCAGCACATATGGAACTCCGCACGCTGACGACCGTGGATGAACTCCGCCAGGTGTTCGCCCTCGAGCAGGAAATCTGGGGCTACGCGACGACCGAGGATTCCGTGCCCGTTGTCATGCTGCTGGTTTCCAGCAGGATAGGAGGCCTCGTCACCGGGGCGTTCGACCGGGGACGGCTGGTGGGCTTTGCCTATGCATTGCCAGGAATCAGGGACGGGCGGCCGTTCCAGTGGTCCCACATGCTCGGCGTCGTTCCCGGCTACCGCAGCGCCGGCCTCGGGTGGCGGATCAAGCTCGAACAGCGCCGGATCGTGATGGCGTCAGGCCTCGATCTGATCGCGTGGACCTACGACCCGCTCCAGGCGCTCAACGCCCACCTGAACTTCGTCAAGCTCGGGGCGACGGCCAGCGAGTACCACCTGGACGCGTACCCGGAATCGACCAGCACCCTGCACAAGGGGACGCCGACCGACCGGCTCATCGCGGAATGGTGGCTCCGGTCGGACCGGGTGTGCCGGCGGCTGGACGCCGTCGAACGCGGAGCACCGGGGCGCGGGGAAGCCGACGCCGCCCGCGCGAACGCGGCGGCGCCGGTGAACAGGGTGCGGGAGGGTGGCGAGTGGCTCGTGCCGGACGGCCACGACCTCTCGGTCGAGGGACCTGCCCTGGCCGTGACGATTCCTGTCGGCTTCACCGAGATGCAGCAGCGCGACCTGCCGCTGGCCCAGGCCTGGCGGACCGCGACCCGCGAGATCTTCACGACGTACCTGGCGCGCGGCTACCAGGTCGTGGACTTCGTGCTCGACCGCCCCCGCTCACGCGGCACGTACATCCTCGCGTTCAGCCCTGACGCCACGCCGAGAAACGCGTCCTGATCGTCCGTTCTCCGTTCACCGTTCTCCGTTCAGGCCTGCCCTCCAGCCGCGGCCTGCTAGCCCGGCGGCCACGCCAGCGGACGCCCGCCGAGCAGGTGAAGGTGGATGTGGAAGACCGACTGCCCAGCCCCGCGATTGCAGTTGAACACCGCGCGGTAGCCGGTGTCGGCCACCCCGTGTTCGCGCGCCACCATCGCGGCGCGCCGGAACATCTCCCCGACGAGGGCGTCGTCTTCGGCTGACAGGTCGTTGAGTGTCGCTACGTGCTTCCGCGGAATGACGAGCGCGTGCAGCGGCGCCTGGGGATTGACGTCCTCCAGCACGACCAGACGATCGTCCTGGTGCAGGAACGTCCCCGGAATCTCGCCGGCGATGATGCGGCAGAAGAGGCAGGACATTGGGAACCCTCGCGACAGAATTCAGAATTCAGAAGCCAGAAGCCGGAAGCCGGAAGCCGCAAGCCGGATATCAGTGTCCGGGCGCCCGCGCCACCAGCGTGCGCGGGATCTGCTGGAGGTCTTTCACGATGCGCACCAGTTCGAGCGGCGAATCGCGCATCAGTTTCTGTATGCCCGCGTGCTGGCCGCAGCCGAACTCCATGATAAGCCAGCCGCCCGGCGCCAGCACCCCCGGCGCCGAGGCGAGCAGCGCGCGGACGACGTCGAGGCCGTCCGGCCCGCCGTCCAGCGCCTGACGAGGCTCCCATTCACGCACTTCCGGCGGAAGCCTCTCGATGTCTCCCGCCGGGACATACGGCGGGTTAGACACGATCAACGTCGCCGGCCCGCTCACGCCGTCGAGGAGCGACGTGCGCGTGAACTCGACGCGCGCGCCGACGCCGTGGCGGCGGGCGTTTCGCGCGGCGATCGCGAGCGCCTCCAGCGAGACGTCGGTACCGATCACGCGGCCCCCTGGGAACTCGCGCGCGAGAGAGACGGCAAGGCAGCCGCTCCCGGTTCCGACGTCGATGATGAGCGGGTGACGGGCAGGCCCACCCGCCTCCGCGGTCAGCGCTACGGCGGGTCCGCCGTAGCCGGGCGGAGGCGGAAAGTCCTGTCCCACCGCAGTATCCGGTCGGGCTTCAGCGTTCTGCTGGACCACGGCCAGGCAGGCGATGGCTTCTTGGACGACGATCTCGGTTTCCGGGCGCGGGGCGAGGACGTCGGGGCCGACCTCGAACTCGAGGCCCCAGAACTCCCGAAGCCCGGTGATGCTCGACATCGGCTCGCGGCGTTCCCGCCGCGCCAGGATGGACTCGAAGGCCGACAGGAAACCCTCGGGAGGCGTCTCGGTGCCGTGCGCGATGAACCGGGCCAGGTCCCACCCGAGCGCGTGGCGGGCCAGGAGGGGGGCGTCCATCGCCGCCTCGTTCACCTCGATGCCGGCGGCCACCAGCCGCGCGCGGGCGGCGAGCACGAGGTCGCGCAGGGAGGTTGTCAAGGGTCAGACCACCGTGGCTTCCTTGAGCTTCTCCGCCTGGAAGTGGGATACCACCTGCTCGATCAGTTCGCCGAGCGCCCCGTTGAGCACGTTCACGAGCTGGTGCGTCGTGAAGTTGATGCGATGGTCGGTGATCCGACTCTGCGGGAAGTTGTAGGTGCGGATCTTCTCGGACCGCTCGCCCGTGCCCACCTGGCTGCGCCGGTCCTTGGCGATCGCGTCCTGCTGCTTCTGCATCTCGATCTCATAGAGACGCGATCGAAGCACCTTCAGCGCCTTGGCCTTGTTCTTGATCTGGGACTTCTCGTCCTGCTGGCTGACGACGAGGCCGGTGGGGATGTGCGTGATCCGCACGGCCGAATACGTGGTGTTGACGCTCTGGCCGCCGGGCCCGCTCGAGCAGAACGTGTCGATCCGCAGGTCCTTCTGGTCGATCTGGACGTCCACCTCTTCGGCCTCGGGCAGGACCGCCACCGTCGCCGTGGACGTGTGGATGCGGCCGCTCGCCTCGGTCGCGGGCACGCGCTGGACGCGATGCACGCCGCTCTCGTACTTGAGCTGGCTGTAGACCCGGCGCCCCTCGATCATCGCGATCGCTTCCTTGATGCCGCCGACGCCGCTCTCGCTCATCGACAGGACTTCCACGCGCCAGCCCTGGCTCTCTGCATAGCGCGTGTACATCCGGAACAGCTCCCCGGCGAACAGCGCCGCTTCGTCCCCGCCGGTGCCGGCGCGGATTTCGAGCATGACGTTCTTCTCGTCGTTCGGGTCCTTCGGCAGCAGCAGCAGCTTGATCTCGGCCTCGAGCGCGTCGCGGCGCGCCTCGAGCCCTCGCAGCTCCTCGTGCGCCAGCTCGCGCATGTCGGCGTCGCCGCCAGCCGCGAGTTCCTGCGCCTGCGCGATCTCGGTCAGCACCGCCTTGAACTCGTGGAAACGCTCGACCAGCGGCTCGATCTCGGCAAGCGCCTTCGCGTGCGTGCGGTACTGGGATTGGTCGGCCTGCACGGACGGATCGGCCAGCTTCGCCGAGAGATCCGCATATCGGGCTTCGATGGACGTGAGTTTGTCGATCATCAGTGAGAACCTGCGAACCTGCCATCCTGCGATCTTGCGATCTTGCGGCCGGTCCGAATCGCACGATCCTCAGATCGCACGATCCTCAGATCGCCTGATCGCACGGTCGCCTGTCTTCTATCCTCCCGATACCGGCGGCAGGAAGGCCAACTCGTCGCCGTCGGCGAGCGTTGTCGTCATCTTCGCGAAGTCGGCGTTGACCGCGGCCGACACCGACCGCGCGTACGGCGCCACGGCGGGGAAGTCCACGGCCAGGGCCTGCCAGACGCTCCCCACCGTCGAGTCTGCCGGCACCTCGCGCTCGAGTTCCGCGGCGCCCGCGAGATCGTGCAGCCGGCCGAACAGGCGGATCGTTATGCGCATGCCCGCCGGTACGCGGCTTCGCGCGCCGACTCGTCGGACGGATCGGCCGTCGCCCCTTCGATCCACACGTCGCCGCCCTCGAAGTACTCGCGCTTCCACACGGGGGCGACCTGCTTCAGCCGTTCGATCACGTAACGGCACGCGGAGAACGCCTCGGCACGGTGCGGCGACGCGGCCGCGATGACGACGCTCGTCTCCCCCAGCGCGAGCGACCCGGTCCGGTGGTGGAACGCCACGCGGGCGGACGGCCAGCGCCCGCGCACCTCGTCGGAGATAATCGCGAATGCCCTCAGCGCGAGCGGTTCGTAGGCCTCGTACTCGAGGCGAAGCACCCTGCGGCCCTGGTTGTCGCCCCTGACCGTGCCGACGAACGTGACGACGGCCCCGTGCGCGCCCGGCCCTTCCCCGGAAACCAGCCGGATCACTTCCGCCACGTCGAGGGCGTCGGGCCCGATGGCCATGCGGCGATCGCTCACCTTTCAAGTATAGCGTGCCCGCCGCACAGGCTGCAGCCGGCTCGGCCGCCGGACGGCCGACGCGGCCGTCCGGGGAGGCGTCGGCCCGGCGAAGACAGTCGGGCTACTTCACGAAGATCAGGAAGAACTGGAAGGGGAGGAACGTCTCGCGCTTGAACAGGCGAAGGCCCGCCTTCTCGGCGACCGCGATGATCGTGTCGGGGTCCGGCCGGGCGCCGTCCGGCCCCGGCCCGGCGCCCTCCTGCTTGTAGTCCACGATCCCGACGCGCCCGCCGACCCTCAGCGCCGTCCGCACGTTCTGCAGGAACAGCAGCGGGTTGCCGTACTGGATTTCCTGATACGTCTCGAGGATCAGCACGGCATCGAGCGAACCGGCCGGAAGCATCGGGTCGGAACTGGAGCCCTGCACGGTCCTGACGTTGCCGATGTTCTTCGCCACGTCTTTCGACACGCGCCGCGCGATCGCCTCGAGCATCAGCGAGTTGATGTCCTCCGCCCAGACCACGCCATTCGGGCCGACGCGCCTGGAGAGCCGCACGGTGAAGTAGCCGCCGCCGGCGCCGATGTCGGCGACCTTGGACCCGTCCGCGATGCCGAGGGCGTCCATGATCTGCTCGGGCTTCTGCCAGATGTCCCGGTCCGGGCTCTCGAGCAGGGTGAGATCGGTGGGCGGGAACAGCGTGTGCCGGCTCGACTGGCTGGGCGCCTGCGCGGCGGCGCCGTGCGCCGCGAGCAGCGCCGCCAGGGCGAGGACGAGGCGTCGGACGGTCATCAGTGTCTCCCTGCGATACCCGGCTTCGTCATCTCGTCGGGCGACAGGATCCGGTCGAGCGCGTCGGCGGCGAGCAGGCCCCGTTCGATGACCAGCTCCCGGACGGGGCGGCCCGTCCTCACCGACTCCTTCGCGATGTCCGCCGTCGCGGCGTAGCCGAGATAGGGGCTCAGGGCAGTGGCGACCGCGGTGCTCCGGTCCAGCAGCTCGCGGCACCGCGCGGCGTCCGCCCCGATTCCCTCGACGGTCCGCTCGCGGAGCGTGGTCATCGCCTCGCGGAGAATCGTGGTCGAGTGGATCATATTCCAGGCGATGACCGGCATCATGACATTCAATTCGAGCTGGCCGGCTTCGCAGGCGGCGGCCACTGTCGCGTCGCACCCCGTCACCTGGAAGCAGACCTGGTTGACCATCTCCGGCACCGACGGGTTCACCTTGCCCGGCATGATCGACGAACCCGGCTGCACGGCCGGCAGGATGATCTCGGCGAGCCCGGCTCGCGGCCCCATGCCGAGGAGACGGAGGTCGCTGGCGATCTTCCCCAGCTCCACGGCGAGGCGTCGCACGGCACCCGAGTACCCGAGCACGTCGCCCATGCTCTGCGTCACGCGGAAGCGGTTGGCGGCGACCGTCACCGGCAGGCCCGTCCAGCGGCGGAGCCGGTCGATGGCCCCTTCCGCGAATTCGGGGCCCGCATTGAGCCCCGTGCCGACGGCGGTCGCGCCCAGGTTCAGGCCGAGCAGCCCGACGCCCGCGTGCTCGACTTCGTCCGCGGCGCGCGACAGGCACGCCTCGTAGCCGCCGAACTCCTGTCCGAGCGTGATCGGCACCGCGTCCTGCAGGTGGGTGCGCCCGACCTTCAGGATGCGATCGAACGCGACGGCCTTCCCGCCGAACGCGCCGGCGAGCGCGCGTGCGGCGGCCAGCAGCGGGGCGAGTCCCGCCAGCAGCGCCAGGCGGGTCGCCGTCGGAAAGACGTCGTTCGTGGACTGTCCCATGTTCACGTGGTCGTTCGGGTGGATCACGTCGTAGGCGCCGAGCGGGCACCCGAGGATCTCCGCCGCGCGGTTGGCCAGCACCTCGTTCGCGTTCATGTTGTGGGACGTGCCGGCACCCGCCTGGTAGACGTCCACGATGAACTGGTCGCGGAGCCGGCCTTCCAGCACGTCGTCCGCCGCCCGGCAGATGGCGAGGCCGACCGCGGGCTGGAGGCGCCCGGCGTCGACGTTCGCCTCGGCCGCCGCCTTCTTGATCAGAACGGTCGCCGTGACGAGGTCCGGCGGCATTCGCAGGCCGCTGATGCGAAAGTTCTCGGCGGCGCGCAGCGTCTGGATCCCGTAGTAGGCGTGGGCGGGAACCTGTCGTTCTCCGAGCGAGTCGCGTTCGGTCCGGTCGTCCATGGGGCTCCGCTCCGGTCGCGGCGCCACGGCGTGGCAGCCTCGCAGCCCGGCAGTGGATTTCAACGAACCCTGTGAAAATCGCTCCCGGTGTGTTTATACTCTCGCCATGTTACCAGCATTCTTCGGCAGCATCCTCGAGCTCATCATCAAGACGTCCACCGACCTCCCGCCCGACGTGCGCGCCGCCATGAAGGCCGCGCTCGGCAACGAGCCCGCGGGCACGCAGTCATCGCAGGCCCTGACGATCATCGCCGAGAACATCGACCAGGCCCTCGAAGGCGAGGGCGCCATCTGTCAGGATACCGGCCTCCCGACCTTCGAGATCAAGGCGCCGATGGGCGCCAACCAGGTTTGGATGTCGCAGCAGATCCGCGACGCGATCGCCGAGGCGACCCGGCGGGGCAAGCTGCGCCCGAACTCCGTGGACTCGGTCACCGGCAAGAACTCCGGGAACAACCTCGGTCCCGGCTCCCCCGTGATCCACTTCGAGCAGTGGGACCGGGACGAGATCGACGTGAGGCTGGTGTTGAAGGGCGGCGGCTGCGAGAACACCAACATCCAGTACTCCGTGCCCTGCGAGCTTGCGAACCTCGGCCGCGCCGACCGCGACCTCGAAGGGGTCCGCAAGTGCATCCTCCATGCCGTGTGGCAGGCGCAGGGCAAGGGGTGCAGCCCCGGCGCGCTCGGCGTCTGCATCGGCGGCGACCGCGCCAGCGGCTACCAGCACGCCAAGCAGCAGCTGTTCCGGACCCTCGACGACGTGAATCCCGACCCGGCGCTGGCCGAGCTCGAAGCGACGATCATGAAGACCGTGAACGTGCTCGGGGTCGGCGCCATGGGCTTCGGCGGGAAGACGTCGCTCATCGGCTGCAAGATCGGCATGCTCAATCGGCTGCCCGCCTGTTTCTTCGTCTCGGTCGCGTACGACTGCTGGGCGTTCCGTCGCCTCGGTGTCGTGCTCGACGCGAAGGACGGCTCCATCAGGAAGTGGCTGTACCGCGACCCGTCGCACCCCGCCATCCCGATGCTGGACCAGGCCGGGTTCAGCCGCACCGGCAAGGAAGTGGTGCTGACCTCGCCGATCTCCGAGAAGCAGATCCGGTCGCTGAAGGTCGGTGACGTCGTCCTGCTCAACGGCGTGATGTACACCGGCCGCGACTCGGCGCACTCGTACCTGATCAAGCACGACTCGCCCGTGGATCTCAACGGCGGCGTCCTCTACCACTGCGGGCCGGTCGTGCTGAAGGACGGCGACGGCTGGAAGATGATGGCCGCGGGCCCGACCACGAGCGCGCGAGAGGAGCCGTACCAGGGCGAGGTCATTCGCAAGTGCGGCGTGCGGGTGGTCGTCGGCAAGGGCGGCATGGGCGCCAAGACGCTGGCGGCGCTGAAAGAACACGGGGCCGTGTACGTGAGCGCCATCGGCGGCGCCGCGCAGTTCTACGCGCGGTGCGTCGAAAAAGTGAGCGACGTGTCGCTGCTCGAGTTCGGCGTGCCCGAGGCCATGTGGCACCTGCACGTCAAGGACTTCCCGGTCATCGTCACCATGGACTCGCACGGGAACAGCCTCCACAAGGACGTCGAGGCCGAGTCGGCCAGGAACCTGGCCACCCTCGCGTAGGACCTGCCTGGGCAGACCTTGGACACCACCTTGTTCAGGGTCTGCCCCCAATCTCGGGGCGACGCTCGAGTTGCGTCATGCCTCTTAAGTCATTAATAAATAAACACTTAACAGCCAAGACTTCCTCGCGGCGCGCCTCGGGGCGCCCGTTCGGGACGCCTTGTGCCTGCCCAGGGATGCCGATATAATCGCCTTAAGGAGACCCCCTTACACCAAATGACCACCACCAACGTCAAAGAGTCGGCCATCAACGTGTCATCCGTCGCCGCAGCGAAGATCGTCGAGCTGCTGGCTGAAGAGAACAAGCCGGAGTCCGGCCTGCGGGTATTCGTCCAGGGCGGCGGTTGCTCGGGCTTCCAGTACGGCCTGATGATCGAGGACGCCCCAGGGGCGACCGACCAGGTATTCGAGTCGAACGGCGTGAAACTCTACGTGGACCCCATCAGCGTGCGCTATCTCAAGAGCGCCGAAGTGGATTTCGTGGACAACATCTCTGGCGGCGGCTTCACGATCCGCAACCCCAACGCCGTGTCCACCTGCGGGTGCGGCCAGTCGTTCAACGTGGACGACGACAGCGGTCACTGATCCTGGCCGGGGGCAGCTGCGGCTTCCGGCCGAACGTGATTCCGCGGAATCGAACCGCAACTGCCATGACCCACGCGATCGCCGATCTCGACAGCCTGCGTCCGGCCGGCAGCAAGCGCTCCGGCAAGCGGGAGTTCATCCTGGACGTGTTCCTGCGCCACGAGGGACACCTCAGCGCGGATGACCTCTACGATCTGATCCACCGGGAAGACCGGCAAATCAGCCGGGCGACCGTCTACCGCGCCCTGCAGTGGATGGTCGAAGCGGGCATTGCGCGCAAGGTGGATTTCGGCGAGGGGCGCTTCCGCTTCGAGCACTCGTACCGCCACCCGCGGCACTTCCACCTCATCTGCCAGTCGTGCAACCGCTCGTCGGAGTTCCTCAGCTCGGACATCGAGGCGCTCGTCGAGGAGATCGCGGCCGCCAGGAACTTCTCGTCGCGTCAGAGCGTGCTGCAGATCTACGGGACGTGCGGGGAGTGCCGCACCGGCCGCAGCGAGCCGCCCGACGCCGTGACGACCGAGCTCCTGTTCGCGAGAGACGCGATGCGCATCGCGATCGCCACCGAGCGTTCGGGGTTCGAGTTCTACCTACGCGCGGCCCGCGCCACCCGCGACGTTCGGGGACGGGGCGTGCTCCAGAAGCTGGCCGACGAGGAACGCGAGCACCTCGCGACGCTCGAACATCGCTACCAGCGGCTGCTCGCGCAGGACCCGCGGCTCGAATCGCGCCCGACGTTCCTGTTCTTCAAGGGTGCGGCGAACGGCCTCTTCGCGGCGGGCGCCGAGCAGGTGGCGCGCGGAGTGGACGACAAGCAGGCGCTGATGATCGGCATTCGATGCGAGCGCGCCTCGCACCGTTTCTTCAAGCGGTACGGCGAGCGGTTCGAGGACTCGGAGGGCAAGCAGGTCTTCCTGGAGTTCGCCAACGAGGAGCGGGCGCACCTCGAGCTGCTCATCCGGGAGTACCGGGCCCTGGCCCGCCGCCAGGGCGCGCGTCGGCGCTCCCGGCCGCCGCGCCGCACACGGGCCCAGGCGTGATCGATCTCCACCTCCACACGACCGCATCGGACGGGTGGTCGTCGCCCGAAGACCTCGTGCGGGCGGCGGCCAAGGCGCGGCTGCGCACGCTCTCGGTGACCGACCACGACACGGTGGCGGCCCTCGGCCGCGTGTCCGCGGCGTGCGCCGGCGCGGGGATCGAGTGGGTGCCCGGCATCGAGATCACCGCGATGTTCGAGAGCGTGGACGTCCACGTCCTCGGCTACTTTCTGGCCCACGACTCGCCGATCCTCGCGACGTTCCTCGACGCGCAGGTGGCCGACCGCCGGCGCCGTGTCCGCGAGATGATCGATAAGCTGCACGCGATCGGCGTGGACGTGGATGCCAGCGAAGTGCTCGGGGGCCACGGCGGCCTCGACGCCCGCTGGATCGGGCGGCCCCTCCTCGCGCGGGCGCTCCGCCGCGCCGGACACGTGCGCACCACGCGCGAGGCGTTCGACCTCTACCTGGCCGAGGGCGCCGCCGCGTGGGTCCCCCGGCGGGCGCCGTCTCCCGCCGAGGTGATCGGGCTCATCCACGAGGCCGGCGGACTCGCGTCGCTGGCGCATCCGGGCCTGCTCGGCCACGACGAGTGGATCCCGCCGCTCGCGGCGGCCGGGCTGGACGCGCTCGAGGTCTACTACATCGAGCACTCGCCGGAGATGACGACCCACTACCGCGTACTCGCGGAACGGCTCGGCCTCGCGATGACCGGCGGGTCGGACTTTCACGGCGACACCGCGCGCGGCCCCGCGCGACCGGGGTCCGTGTCGCTTCCCGACGAGGCCTACCTGGCCCTGAAACAGCGTTTCGAAACGGCACAGGCCGCCAGGCGCCCGGCCGAACAGCCCCTATGACCATCTCCATCACTCCCGACGCGCGACGGGCCATCGACGGCTGGCTCGCGCGAGACCCGTCGCGCCCGGCGCTCCGCCTGTCGTTTGCCGGCGGCTGCGGGGCGCTCGGCTACCGGCTGACGCCGGCGCCGTCCGACCCGCGCCCGGGAGAGCGCGTGCTCAGCGTTGAGGGCCTCACCATCTACGCGGACTTCAAGGCCGCCTCGGATCTCGACGGCGCGCGGATCGAAGTCGGCGAATCACCCGACGACATCCTCGTTGTCCACGAGCACGGGGTCGTCGGGGGCATGTGCTAGCGAGGCGGGCCTCGGACCGCCAAGCATGCCCGGCGACAACGCCCGCCTCGCTAGAACCAGAAACGCTGCTGGCTGGCCCCGCGAAACGCGGGGCG
>Ga0209048_10000891_pt1 | contig 31581 bp, 27 predicted proteins | sample FrelakmetCRP12CR_FD_187146 | JGI IMG/M metagenome (GOLD analysis project Ga0209048, IMG submission 187146) | Freshwater lake sediment microbial communities from the University of Notre Dame, USA, for methane emissions studies - CRP12 CR (SPAdes)... | ecosystem: Environmental > Aquatic >...
GGGCCAGCGCCGAGGTGAATGGCTCGGCCCGCTGCGGATGACCTCGACCCCGCTACAGGGTCTAGTCGACCCTGTAGCGCTCGAGCGCCCGGCGCCGGGCCTCGGCGTGGTCCACGATCGGCTCCGGGTAGTCGGTCCCGATCATGCAGCCGACCTGCCGCTGCACGTGCTCGGGCATCGTCCACGGCTCGCGGATGTAATCGTCCGGGACGTGTGCGAGCTCGGTCACATAACGGCGGACGTAGGCGCCTTCGGGATCGTGCGTCTCCATCTGGCGCGTCGGGTTGTAGATACGCCGAAAGGCCGGCTGGGGGTCGGTCCCCACCGAGGCGATCCACTGCCAGTTGCCGTTGTTGTTGGCCATGTCGCCGTCGAGCAGCATGCGCATGAAGAAGCGCTCTCCCCAACGCCAGTCGATGCCGAGGTCCTTTGTCAGGAACGATCCGACCACAAGCCGCGCCCGGTTGTGCATCCAGCCCTCGCGCCGCAGCTGGCGCATGCCCGCGTCGACGAGCGGATACCCGGTACGGCCATCGCACCAGGCCTCGAAGCGCCGGCTGGCGTGGCTCCACCTGATCTTCCCGCGGTAGCGCTCCTGGAACTCCGAGGTGGCGTTTCGCGGGAACCCGAGCAGCACGTGGTGGTAGAAGTCCCGCCAGCACAGCTGACGACGGAACGCCTCCGAGCCCCCGTCCCGGGCCAGGCGCTCCTCGACCTCGCGCGCGGAGATGCAGCCGAAGTGCAGGTAGGCCGACAGGCGCGAGGTGGAGTCCGCGCAGAGCGCGTCGCGCCCCGTACCGTAGCTGGACACGTCACCGGCGAGGAACCGTGCGAGCCTGCTGCGACCCGCGCCCTCCCCGCCGGTTGGCGGCTCATCCAGCTCCTGCTCGAGGCCGAGCGCCTCGAGCGACGGGATCCGGCCGCCCCGTGTCTGCGGAGGTAGCGCGGGCAGCCGTTCCGGCGCGCCCAGCACCTCGCGCCGGCCCTCCCGCTCCCACGAGCGGTGAAAGGCGGAGAACACGGTGTAGTAGCGGCCTGCGTTCGTCCGCGGCGCGCCGACGTCGTCGATCACGCTCAAGCCTGGATGGCCGTGGAGCGCAACCCCGGCGCGCTCGAGCGTCCTTCGCGTGCGCTCCCCCCGCCGGCGCGCGAAGGGCGTGACGTCGGTCGTGAAGTGCACCTCGTCCGCCCCGACCTCGGCGGCCAGCGCCGCCAGCTCGCGCTCGGGCGGTCCGCGGCGGATGACGAGGCCCCCGCCACGCTCGTCGAGCGACCGCCCGAGGTCCTCCAGGCACTCGAGCAGGAACTGCGTGCGTGCGCCGGACCGGTGCCGGCCCTGCAGCAGCCGGTCGTCCAGGCAGAAGACGGGCACGACGCGCTCGTGACGGTCGAGCGCCGCCCGCAGCGCCGGGTGCTCGTGCACGCGCAGGTCGCGCCGGAACCAGACGATCGCGCTCACGGCCCAGCCGATCCCGGCCCGGGCCCGGCCAACGGGTATCCCACTACCCTCGAACCCGCTCGCCCTTCGGATCGAACAGGGGCTCGCCGGCCACCTCGCCCGGGACCCACCGCCCGAAGATGTCCACCTCGACGGCGACGCCAAGCTCGATCGCGGGGGGCAGGTAGGCATAGGCGATCGAGCGATCGAGCGTGTAGCCATAGCCGCCGCTCGTCACGCGCCCGACCACCTCGCCGTTCACGCGCACGGGCTCGTTGCCGAGCGCGACCGAGCGCGGGTCCTCGAGCACCAGGCAGCGCAGGCGCGTGCGCAGGGGGGTGCGCCCGGCCGGTGAGCCGATCCCCAGGGCCGACGAGCCCACGAAGACCCCCTCCTTCCTGACGCAGAAGCCCAGGCCGGCCTCGTACGGGGTCTCATCGGGCGTTATGTCCGCCGCCCAGACCCGGTAGCCCTTCTCCAGGCGCAGCGAGTCGATCGCGCGATAGCCGCACGCGCACAGCCCATGCTCGCGTCCGGCCTCCCACAGCGTCGCCCACAGCCCCGCGCCATACTCCGTCGGGCAGTACAGCTCCCAGCCCAGCTCTCCGACGAAGGTGACCCGCAGGGCCCGCACGGGGACGTCACCGACGGCGATCTCACGCATGCGCATGTAGCCGAAGTCCAGGGGATCGTCGGTCAGCGGCGCGAGGATGTCGCGCGCCCGCGGTCCCCACAGGGCGAAGCATCCCCAGCGAGCCGTTACGTCCGAGCAGCGCACGCTGCCGTCGCCGGGAGCGTGGCGGCGGATCCAGCTGAGGTCGTGGTTGCCGAACGCCGTGCCCGTCACGATCGAGAACACCTCCTGCTCGACCCGCGTGACCGTGAAGTCGCACTCGATGCCCCCGCGCTGGTTGAGCATCTGCGTGTAGGTGATCGCTCCCACGTCGCGCGCGACGTGGTTGTCGCACAGTCCCTCGAGGAACCCGGCCGCACCGGGCCCGGCGATCTCGAGCTTGGCGAAGGAGGACTCGTCGAACAGCCCCGCGCGCTCGCGCGTCGCGCGGTGCTCGGCGCCGATCGCCGGCGACCAGTGCATCCCGGCCCAGCCGCGGGGGCGCAGCGCCTCGTCCCCGGCCGCGGCGTTCGACTCATACCAGTTGACCCGCTCCCAGCCGGACTTCTCGCCGAACGCCGCGCCGTGCCGTGCGTGCCACGGGTAGGCGCTCGAGGTTCGCAGCGGCCGGCCGGCCTGACGCTCGTGTCCCGGGTAGCGGATGTCGTAGTAGGTCTCATAGACCTCTCGGGCGCGCTTGAGCGTGTAGCTCGGCGAGCGGAAGTGGGGGCCGAAGCGACGGATGTCCATCTCCCAAACGTCCATCGACGGCTCCCCGGCGAGGATCCACTCGGCCATCACCCGCCCGATCCCCCCGGCGCCCGCCAGGCCGTGCGCGCAGAAGCCGGCCGCGACGAAGAACCCGCGCACCTCGCTCTCGCCGAGACAGAACTCGTTGTCGGGCGTGAAGCCCTCCGGCCCGTTGATCAGGCGGGTGACGGTGATCTCGTCCATCACGGGCACGCGCTTCGAGGAGTTCGCCGCGATCTCCTCGAAGCGTGGCCAGTCCTCCTCGAGCAGGCGTCCGTTGAAGTCGGGCGGGATCGCATCGAGCAGGTGCTCGTCGAGCGCCCATGGCGCCGAGGAGCGCTCATAGCCGCCCATGACCAGGCCCCCGCCCTCCTCGCGGAAGTAGATCAGCAGATCGGGGTCGCGAAGCGTCGGCAGATGCTCGCCCGGCGCGCGCTCGCGGAAGGGCTGGGTGACCAGGTACTCGTGGGCGAAGGGCACGATCGGAACCCGCACGCCGGCTAGGCGGCCGAGCTCGGCGGCGAACATGCCCCCGGCGTTCACGACCACCTCGGCCTCGATCGGGCCCCACTCGCTCTGCACGCCGCGCACACGCCCGCCGTCGACGTCGATGCCCGTCACGCGCGTGTGCGTGAAGACTCTGCAGCCTCCCTCGCGCGCGCCGTCGACGAGCGCCGTGGTCAGCAGCGAGGGATCGAGGTAGCCGTCACTCGGCAGGTAGGAGGCGCAGCGCACGCCGTCGGTGCTCATCAGCGGGAACAGCTCGCGCGCCTGCTCGGCGGAGATCAACTCGAGCGGGAGCCCGAACGTCTTGGCCCACGCCACCTGGCGCAGGACCTCCTGCTCGCGCTCGGGAGTGCAGGCGAGGCGGATGCCGCCGCACTGCACCCACCCACAGTCGAGCGTCCGGTAGAGCTCGACGGAGTCCATCATCAGCCGCGTCAGCGAAACGCTCGAGCGCAGCTGGCCCACGAGGCCGGCGGAATGGAACGTCGAGCCGCTGGTGAGCTCGTCACGGTCGAGCAGGACCACGTCGCGCTCGCCGAGCTTGGCGAGGTGGTGGGCGATCGACGCGCCGCCGACACCGCCGCCGATGACGACCACGCGGGCACGGTCGGGGAGCTGCCGCGGCCGGGCCACTACCCCTCGACCCCGGCGAGGAGGAGCCACTCCTCGAAGTCCGGCTCGCGCACGGCGGCGTGCAGCCGCTCGAAGTGTTCCCGCCCATAGCGCTCGAAGTCGAAGTCGAGCTCGGACACCTCACCCTGCACGACGCCCCACGCGGCCTCGCGGGCGTCGGAGAGCACGCGCATGAGCTTCAGTGCCGCGCGTCGGCCGTCCGACGGCACCTCGCCGTAGTAGGCCGCCAGCAGGCGGTCGTTCGTTCTTTCGTCGAAGTCGTTGTTGATCGATAGGTTCCCCAGGTCGAAGAGGGGATCGCCGATCCCCGAGTACTCCCAGTCGACGATCATCAGGCGCCCGTCATCGGCGACGCGAATGATGTTGCCGGTGAGCAGGTCGTTGTGGCAGCAGCAGCGCCGAACGCGTTTCAGGGCGTCGTCGATCCTGCGCGCCGCGTCCACCGCCCCGGCGTAGGCGGGCGGGAGCGTCCCGCCGCGTTCGCGCACGATCCTCGCGTAGTCCGCGAGCAGGTCGGGGACCCAGAAGCTCGCCGGCAGCTGCGCGCCGGAGCCGTGGAAGCTCCGCAGGGCGCGCGCCAGCTCCTCGACGCCGTCGGCGACCTCCCGGGCGCTGACCGGGCAGCAGTCGACGAAGCGCGTGACAAGGCAGTCCGGGTCCACCGCCGCGACCGCCGGGGCGATGCCGAGCCGCGCGGCCACCTCGGTCGCCAGGCGCTCGGCCTCGCGATCGATGCCCAGCAGGTCGGTGTCCTTGCCCGGCAGGCGGACCACGTAGTCGCTGCCGCCGAGCGTCGCGCGGAAGTTGCGGTTGGTGATGCCCCCGTCGAGAGCCGTCGGCTCCCCCGTGAGCGGACCCAGCGACGACTCGAGACGGTGCAGGATGTCGTTCAGCTCGGCCACCGCCCCTAACGTACCGTTGCGCAATAAGGCACGCAAGCGATACCTTCAACCATATGACGGGGAGGGGCGAACCAAATGACGCTTGAGGAGCTGCGCGCAGCGGTCGGCGAGGGCACCGTCGACACCGTGCTGCTGGCGCTGACCGACATGCAGGGCCGCCTGCAGGGCAAGCGCCTGACCGCGCGTCACTTCCTCTCGGAGGTGGCGGCCCACGGAGCCGAGGGCTGCAACTACCTGCTGGCCGTTGACGTCGACATGGCGACGGTCGGCGGCTATGCGATGGCCTCCTGGGAGCGAGGCTACGGCGACTTCGTGATGCGCCCGGACCTCGACACGCTGCGGCGGGTACCGTGGCAGGAGGGAACGGCCCTGTGCCTGGCCGACGTCGTCTGGGAGGACGGCTCGGACGTGGTCGCCTCTCCGCGCCAGGTCCTTCGCGCTCAGCTCGGGCGCCTTGCCGAGCGAGGCTGGACGGCCAATGCCGGCACCGAGCTCGAGTTCATCGTGTTCCGCGACACCTACGAGCAGGCATGGCACAAGGGCTATCGCGAGCTCGAGCCCGCCAACCTCTACAACGTCGACTACTCGCTGCTCGGCACCGCGCGCGTGGAGCCGCTCATCCGCCGCATCCGCAACAGCATGGAAGCCGCCGGGATGCTGTGCGAGGACTCGAAGGGCGAGTGCAACTTCGGCCAGCACGAGATCAACTTCCACTACGCCGACGGGCTGAAGACCGCCGACGAGCATGCGATCTACAAGAACGGGGCGAAGGAGATCGCCGCGCTCGAGGGCATGTCGATCTCCTTCATGGCCAAGTACGACCAGCGCGAGGGCAGCTCCTGCCACATCCACTTCTCGCTGGCCGACGACCAGGGAGCGCTGTTCCACCGCGACCGCGCGCTGTTCGAGTCCTTCCTGGCCGGCCAGCTGGCGGGACTGCGCGAGCTCACGCTGCTGCTCGCCCCCAACGTCAACTCCTACAAGCGCTTCGCGGCCGGCACGTTCGCGCCCACGGCCGTCGCCTGGGGCCGGGACAACCGCACCTGCTCGCTGCGCGTGGTCGGCGAGGGCCCCTCGCTGCGCCTCGAGAACCGCGTCGGCGGCGCCGACCTGAACCCCTACCTGGCGCTGAGCGCGATCATCGCCGCCGGCCTGCACGGAGTCGATCGGGGCCTCGAGCTCGAGCCCGCCTTCAAGGGCAACGCCTACGTCGCGCACGAGAAGCCGCACGTTCCGCGCACGCTGCACGACGCCCGGCACCTGTTCGCAGCGAGCGAGATCGCCCGCACGGCGCTCGGCGACGAGGTCGTGGAGCACTACCTCAATGCCGCCGACGTCGAGCTCGACGCGTTCGGTGCGGCGGTGACCGACTGGGAGCGCTACCGGGGGTTCGAGCGCCTGTGAGTGCCCCGGAGACCGATGGCGGACGTCTCTGAGCGACGGGCCACCGCCGCCCCCGTCCTCACGACCTCCGACGCGGTCTTCGCGCCCCTGCGCTCGCACACCGCCTTCGAGGAGACCGTCGAGCGCCTTGGCACGGCCATCACGCTCGGGCTGCTGCCCCCCGGATCCAGGCTCCCGGCCGAGCGCGAGCTGTGCGCGCGGCTGGGGATCGCGCGTTCGACGCTGCGACAGGCGCTGACCGCGCTGGCCCAGAGCGGTCATGTGTTCGCGACGCGGGGGCGCGCCGGCGGGACGTTCGTGTCAGACCCGCAGCCGCCCGGCGACCCGCCGACGGCCCAGGTGCTCGCGCGATGGCGGGACACCTGTGACGAGCGCCTGGCCGTCGAGCTCGGTGTGGCCGTGCTCGCTGCCGAACGCGCCAACCGATCAGAGCTCGACGCGCTCGACGCTGTCGCCTCCGAGCTCGAGCGCGCGGTCGAGGACTTCCCCGCCTACCGCCAGGCGGACGTGCGCCTGCACGTCGGCCTGGCGGCGGCGACAAGGTCGGAGCGCATCGTGCGGGCCAGCACCGAGGTGCAGGGCGCGATGACCGAGCTGATCGCGCACATCGCGCATCCGCCCGAGGTACTGGCCTCCTCCAACGCGCAGCACCGCCGGCTGCTGGCCGCCGTGCGCGAGCGCGACGCGATGCGCGCGGTTCGCGCCATGACCGAGCACCTGCAGGGGACAGAGCACGTTCTCGCCGGCCTGCTGCCCGGCGGCTGACGGGGCTCTCAGCCGGTTGGCCGGAATGTCGCTCGGTGCGCTCGGAATTTCGCCTTTCAGCTCTTGACTTCTGTCCGCGATCGAGCTTATTGTCACGAGCGAAGGCAGGATGACCAGACCTTTTCCTAGAGGGGGCTAGCAGATGAGCACGCCGGAGAGCTTGAGCGCCGACGAGCAGCGCCTCGCCGAGCTCGGCTACAAACAGGAGTTGAACCGCGGGTGGAGCTCGTTCTCCAACTTCGCGATCTCGTTCTCGATCATCTCGGTGCTCGCGGGCTGCTTCACGACCTACGGACAGGCGTTCAAGAACGGCGGGCCGATTGCGATCTCGATCGCCTGGCCGCTGATCAGCTTGCTCATCCTGGCTGTGGCCGTCTCGATGTCGGAGCTCGCCTCGGCGATGCCCACCGCGGGCGGGATCTACTACTGGGCCTCCAAGCTCGGCGGCGCCGGCTGGGGCTGGTTCACCGGCTGGTTCAACCTGATCGGCCTGGTCGCCGTCGTCGCATCGGTCACCTACGTGTGCGCAACCTTCATGATCAACCTGCTCGGCCTCTACAACGTCCACTTCATCTTCAACTTCACAAAGGCTGCCGCCGCCACGGACGTCCACTACAGCGCCCACGTGAACTTCGCCGTGTTCGCGGTCATCCTGATAGCGGGCGGGCTGATCAACGTGTTCTCGAGCCACCTCGTCTCGATCTTCAACAGCATCTCGGTCTGGTGGCACGTGATCGGCGTCGCGGTCATCGTCATCATCCTGATCGCGGTCCCCAGCCACCACGCGAGCCTGTCCTACGTGTTCAGCCACCGGGTCAACGCGTCCGGCTTCAGGGGCGGCAAAACGAACGTGCCCTTCTTCTGGCTGTACGTGCTGCCGCTCGGCTTCCTGCTGACGATGTACACGATCACCGGCTACGACGCATCGGCGCACGTCTCGGAGGAGACGCACGGCGCGGCCGAGTCCGCCCCCAAAGGCATCTGGCGCTCCGTGTTCTACTCGGCCGTCATCGGCTGGATCGTGCTGCTGGCTATCACCTTCGCCGTGCAGACGAACAAGGAAGAAGAAATCGTCAAAGCCGGCTTCCCCGCCCTGAAGATCTTCGAAACCGCTCTCAGCTCCTCGGGGGCAAAGGCCGTGGTTCTGATCTCGACCGTCGGCCAGCTGTTCTGCGGCGTGGCGTGCCTGACGAGCGCCTCGAGGATGACCTTCGCGTTCTCGCGCGACGGAGCCGTGCCCGGGCACAACCTGTGGCGGCGCCTGAGCAAGAGAAAGACCCCGACGTGGTCGGTCCTGTTCGTGGTCCTGTTCGCGCTGATCGTCACGGTGCCGGCGTACTTCCCCAACCATCTCGGCACCCCCGTCGCGTTCCTCGCGGTGACGTCGATCTCGGTGATCGGGCTCTACATCGCCTACACGATCCCGGTATTCCTGCGCTGGCGGATGAAACATGAGTTCGAGGTCGGTCCCTGGACGCTGGGCGCGAAGTACAAATGGATCAACCCGATCGCCTTCGTGTGGGTGGCGATCTGCGTGGTCATCTTCTGCCTGCCGTTCTCGCCGGAAGGCGTTCCCTGGAAGAGCGAATTCAGCTGGTCTTCGGTGAACTACGCCCCGATCGTGACGATCGGGACGATGGTCGCCGTCACCGTCTGGTACGTCACCTCGGCGAAACGCACGTTCAAGGGCCCGATCCGCACGATCGACGAGCTCGACACGGAAGTCGCCCTGCCCGACATCGCGCAGTCGCCGTAGGAGCGACGGGGTTGACCGTGCGGTCCTGGGCACTGAAGCCCGGCCAAGCAACACGGGCGGGCTGAGCCCTGGGTGGGCGACTGGCTGTGCTCGAGCCAGCCACCGAGGCGGTGCTCGCCGAGGTCCCGCGCGCCGGGATCGAGGAGACCGACGAGGCGGTGGCGGCCGCGAAGGCGGCTCTGCCGGGCTGGCGAGCGCTCGCCCCGGGCGAGCGCTCGCGGATGCTGCACGCCGTCGCCGACGTGCTCGCCGACCACCAGGAGGAGCTCGCCCTGCTCGAGGCGCGAAACGCCGGTAAGGCGATCGGCGATGCGCGGGGGGAGATGGGCATGGTGCTCGACACGTTCCGCTACTACGCCGGCGCGCCGGAGCGGCTGCTCGGCGACACGATCCCGGCGGACGGCGGGCAGGCCTTCACCGTACGCGAGCCCGTCGGCGTGGTCGGGCTGATCACCCCCTGGAACTTCCCCCTGACGATCGCCTCCTGGAAGCTCGCGCCGGCGCTGGCGGCCGGCAACACCGTCGTGCTGAAGCCGGCCGAGCTGACGCCGCTCACCGCGCTGCGCTTCGCCGAGCTCACAGGCGCGGCGGGCCTGCCGGCGGGCGTCGTGAACGTGGTGGTCGGGCCCGGGCGCACCTGTGGGCAGCGACTCGTCGAGCATCCCGACGTCGCCAAGGTCGCCTTCACCGGCTCGACCGAGGTCGGCCGCACGATCGCGGCCGGCGCCGCGGCGACGATCAAGCGTGTCACGCTCGAGCTCGGCGGCAAGTCGGCGAACATCGTCTTCGGCGACGCCGACCTCGAGGCCGCCGCCGCAGCCGCACCGCTCGCGGTGTTCGGCAACGCCGGCCAGGACTGCTGCGCGCGCTCTCGCATCCTCGTGCAAGAGGACGTGCTCGATCGCTTCCTCGAGCTGCTCGAGGTCCACGTGAAGGCGCTGCGCGTCGGCGATCCGCTCGACGAGGCCACTCAGATGGGCCCGCTCATCTCCGCGGCCCAGCGCGAGACCGTCGGCTCGTTCCTCGACGGCCAGGCGCCCGTCGCCTTCCGTGGAAGCGCACCGGAAGGGGTCGGCTTCTGGTTCGCCCCGACCGTCCTTGCGCCCGTCAAGTCGAGCGACCGGGTCGCGCAGGAGGAGGTGTTCGGCCCGATCGCCGCCGTGATCGCCTTCGACGACGAGGCCGAGGCGATCCGCCTGGCCAACGACACGATCTACGGCCTGTCGGGATCGATCTGGACCCGCGACGGCGCTCGCGCGCTGCGCGTGGCGCGCGCGCTCGAAACGGGGGTCCTCTCGATCAACGCGAACACCTCGGTGCGCGTGACGACGCCGTTCGGGGGCTTCAAGCAGTCCGGCTACGGCCGCGAGCTGGGGCCGCACGCGCTCGACGCGTACACCGAGGTTAAGACGATCTACTACGCGACGGAGGGATGATGAGCGCAGCGGGCAGGCTCGAGGGGCGTGTGTGCGTGGTGACGGGCGCGAGCGGAGGCATCGGCGCCGCGTCGGTCGAGCTGTTCCAGCGCGAGGGCGCGCGTGTGGTGGGCGTCGACCTCGCCGACGGCGCGCCCGGCGATCTGTCGCTGCAGCTCGATGTGACCGACGAGCAGCAGGTGAGCGCGGCGTACGCGCGCGTACGCGCGGAGCTCGGGCGCATCGACGTGCTGTTCAACAACGCGGGCATCTCTCCCACGGACGACGCCTCCGTGCTCGAGACGACGCTCGCCGCCTGGGAGCGCGTGCAGGACGTCAACCTGCGCGGCGTGTTCCTGTGCTGCAAGCACGGCATCCCCCATCTGCTCGACGCGGGCGGGGGGTCGGTCATCAACACGGCGTCCTTCGTGGCCGTGATGGGCGCCGCGACCTCGCAGATCTCCTACACCGCCTCCAAGGGCGGCGTCCTGGCCCTCTCGCGCGAGCTCGGCGTGGAGTTCGGGCGGCGCGGTGTGCGCGTCAACGCCCTGTGCCCGGGACCCGTCGACACTCCGCTGCTCAAAGAGCTCTACGCCTCCGACCCCGAGCAGGCGGCGCGGCGCCTGGTCCATGTCCCGATGGGACGCTTCGCCCGCGCCGAGGAGATCGCGCAGGGGGCCCTGTTCCTGGCCTCGGACGAGTCAAGCTTTGTGACGGCCTCGACATTCCTGGTGGACGGGGGTCTGAGCGGCGCATATACGACGCCGCTGTAGCGCGGGTCGACGCCGTGAGCCACCCTCCCTCCGACCCGGCAGACCATGGGCGTGCCGCCGGTCCCGGCGCGCCCGGCGTGCCCGGCGCGCGCAGAGCCGAGGAGCCTTCGGCCGCCCAGCTGATCGCCGGCGCCGACCTGGAGGCCGCCCGGCAGGCGATCGACGGCGTCGCGGTGCGGACCCCGACCCTCGCCTGCGAGGACCTGACGGAGCTCGCGGGGACGCAGGTGGGCCTCAAGGCCGAGTGCCTGCAGCGGGCCGGCTCGTTCAAGTTGCGCGGCGCGCTCACAAAGGTGGCGGCGCTCGGGGAGCGCGCGGCGCACGGCCTGGTCACCGGGAGCGCCGGCAACCACGCGCTCGCCGTCGCCCAGGCGGCGCGCATCAGGGGGGTGGGCTGTGAGGTATTCATGCCGCGCGAGGCCGCCGTCTCGAAGGTGGCCGCCGTCGAGCGGCTGGGGGCGCGGGTTCGCCTGGAGGGCGGGTCGGTCGAGGAGGCGCTCGCGCTGGCGGCCGCGCGCGGCAGGCAGACCGGTGCCGCGCTCGTTCACCCGTTCGACGACCTCGCCGTGATCGCCGGCCAGGGCACGCTCGGACTCGAGCTGCTCGCCGACGTTCCGGACCTCTCGCGCGTGATCGTGCCCGTCGGCGGGGGCGGGCTTGCAAGCGGGGTCGGGATCGCGCTGCGCCGGGCGCGACCGCAGGTGAAGCTGATCGGCGTGCAGGCGCTGGCGTGCGCCCCCTACGTCGAGGCGCTCACGGGCGACGGAGCCCCGGCCGAGGTGGAGGCCGCCACGGGCGGCACGATCGCCGACGGAATCGCGATCAAGCGTCCGGGCCGGCTGACCCTCGCGCTCCTGCGCGAGCTGTTGGACGGCCTCCAGACCGTGACCGAGGATGAGATCGCCGACGCGATGGTCTTTCTGGTCGAGCGTGCCAAGCTCGTCGCCGAGGGCGCGGGCGCGGTGGGCGTGGCCGCCCTGCTGAGCCGGCGTCTACCGCCCCTCGACGGGACGACCGTGGCGATCATCTCGGGCGGCAACGTCGACAGCGGACTGCTTGCGGCCCTCTTGCGCCGCCGCGAAACGGAGGAGGGCAGGCGCGTTCGCATCTTCACGCGCGTGCCCGACCGCCCCGGCGGCCTCGCCGAGCTGCTCGCCCTCGTCGCGGGCGCCCGCGCGAACCTCGTCAGCCTCGAGCACGTACGCGAGGCGGTACCTCTGCACGTGCGCGAGACCGGCGTCGAGCTGACGCTCGAGACGCGCGGTCCGGGGCACACCGAGGAGCTCGTCGCCGCACTCAGGGATGCCGGCTATGAGTTGAGCGTGGAGTAGGCGGCGAGAGCTCCCTCGGCCCGCGCCTGCCTCACCGGGGCCGCCCGCCACGCTGCGCCTCGTCTACAGGCCGGCGGCGGTCTCCACGAACGCACGCCAGCGCGCGCGACGTTGCGCGCGGTCACCCGAGTCGCCGTCCGGCGCCACCACGCGTCCGGCGGGCAGCCGTTGGGCCGCAGCCACGATCCCCGCGAACACGCCCGCGCCCACGCCGGCCAGCATCGCCGCGCCGCGGACGGTCACGTCGGGAGCTCCGACGGCCAGTGGAAGACCGAGCGCGTCGGCCTGGATCTGAAGCAGCGTCTCGTGATTGGTAAGGCCACCGTCGACGCGCACGCTGCGGACGGGAACGGCCTCGGCCATCGCCTCGACGATGTCGGCCACGCGCCAGGCGATCGCCTCCAGGGCTGCGCGCGCGACGTGCGCCGCGCCGACCGCCGGGTGCAGCCCGGCGATCACGCCATGCGCCGCGGGACGCCACCAGGGGGCGCCCAGGCCCGCCAGCGCCGGTAGCACGACCACCCCGGCGCTGTCCTGCACCCCGGCGGCGGCGCTGATGAGCGCGTGGGCATCCGTCGCCAGGCCGAGCCCTCCGGCGAGCCAGTCGAGCAGCGATCCCGCCGCGAACACGCCGCCGTCTAGCGCGTAGGCGACCTCACCCACGCCGCCGGCGCCGCCCGCTTCGGCCCACGCGACCGTCGGCAGCAGACCGCTTGCGAAGACGGGGCCTTCGGTGCGTCCGAGCACGAACACCCCGGTGCCGTAGGTCGCCTTCAGCTCGCCCGGCCCGACCGCCCCCGAGCCTGCGAGCGCCGCCTGCTGGTCCACGAGCTGAGCGGTCAGGCGGATGGGGTGCGGCCAGGCGTCGTGCCGGAGCTCGCCGAGCGACCCGAACGTGGGACCGATCGCCGGCAGCCACTCTGGCCGCACGCCGAACGCGGAACACAGCTCCGTGTCCCAATCGCGCCCACCGACCGCGAGCAGCTGGGTGCGTGACGCCGTCGAGAGGTCGGTGGCGAAGCGGCCACCGAGACGGTCGGTCAGGAACGCGTCGACCGTGCCCAGGCGCAGGGAGCCCGCATCCCGGGCCCGTCGCACGTCACGGTCGTGCTCGAGCAGCCACGCGAGCTTCCCCGCCGAGAAGTACGGATCGAGCGGCAGGCCGCTGCGCTCCACCGTCTGCGGGCCGATCCCGGCGAGCAGGCTTTCCTGGCGCTTGTCCTGCCACACGACCACCGGCGTGAGCGCCCGTCCGCTGCGCGCGTCCCAGGCAAGGACGGACTCGCCCTGATGATCCAGGCCCGCGGCGAGGACCTCCCGGCCGCCCCCGTGCTCGAGCACCTCCGCGACCGCATCCACGACGGCCCCCAGCACCAGCTCGGGGTCCTGCTCGACCCAGCCCGGATGCGGGTGCGTGACGGGGACCGGACGCCGCGCCTCGGCCACGAGGCGCAGGTCGCGGTCGAACAGCGCCGCCTTCACGGCCGTGGTTCCCTCGTCGATGCCGAGCAACAGCGCGGTCATGGCCGCGGCCGAGCGGAGTAACCGGAGGGGGTGCCGAGAGGGCTGCCAGAGGCCCGCGTATCGCAGAGCACCATGCGGGCAGGGTACCGGCCGCTCGTCCGGAGCCCACGTTGCCGCCCGCGTCGCGGCCCTCGCCGGCTCGGGCCGGCTGCTCGCCCTCACGAACCGTCAAGGACCTCATCGCGGGCGCGAACTACTCCTGCTCGAGTCCGGGCGTGTACAGCCTGAAGGGCGTCCCCGACGAGTGGGAGCTGCTCGCCGTCACCTGACCGGCCTGGCCCCGCCGTAGCGCGGCCGTTCTACCAGCTGCCTTTTTCCGCTCCGCCGCAGCCGGTCTTCGCGACGGGGCTCAGGCACGTGCGGGTCACTTCGCCCCCGGCGTTCCTGCTGATCGTGAATTCGTCGCCGTTCGTGGCTTTCGCTGTGAGCGAGAAGTTGGCCTGTCCGCCCGTCGCGCCGCTCAGATATGCCGCGGTGCTGCTCGGGAGAATCCGGATCGTCGGCTCGTAGGCGTTCAGTTCCGCCGCCGTCACGTTGCCGTATTCGCCCTTGTCGTTGGTCGCGATCGACTCGGCCGTCGTCTCGGCCGTGCGCGCGAGCGTCTTTGCCTGGGCATCCACCGCCTTGCCCTTCTGGCCGGCCAGCGACGGGATGGCGAGCGCCGCGAGGATGCCGACGATCAGGACGACGACGAGCAGCTCGAGCAGGGTGACGCCGGCCTCATCCCGAGCGCGCTCTCCTAGGCGCCGGGAGATCCCGGCGACAAGCGGCTGCATGCTCCAGCACCGGCGCTGCGACGAATATGTAAACACGATAGCCCTCCGTGGCGTCTACTGGCGGCCGAGCTATCTCGTCGAGATCCCTGACTTTGCGCCCCCGTCTCGCGACGAGTTTGCCTTTTGCAGTGTGGGTGTGTGGGCGCACAGTGTGAAGCACGGGTGAGCCGCTGTGGGGAAAGTGGACGGATGTACGAAGGGCCGGGCCGGCGGCCTCCGCGACCGCCAAGGTGCCGGCCCACGCCGCATGCTCGCGGGGCCCGCCCCTGCAGGCGGCCGCCGGCGCGACCAGTCATCATCCGGGTGTGGCTCTGCTCGCCGCGAAGGTCATGCTCGCGCCCAGCTTCGTCGTCGGGGCGTCGCTCGTCGCACGCCGTTTCGGCGCGCGCATCGGCGGCCTCGTCGGGGGGCTTCCGGTCGTCGCCGGGCCGATCCTCCTCGCATACGCGTTGGCCCACGGGCGCGGCTTCGCAGCCGGCGCCGCCGCCGGCACACTGCTCGGCCTGGCGTCGCTGACAGCGTTCGTCGTGGTGTACGGCCACCTCTCCGGGCGCACGTCGTGGGGCGTCAGCCTGCTCGCCGGCTGGCTCGCGTTCCTCCTGGCCACCGTCCTCTTGAGCACCCTGACGATCCCGCCGGAGGGTGCGCTCGCCGTGGCCTGCGCCTCGGTCGCGGGCGCGCTGCTCGTCCTCCCTCGAGCGCGCGCGGATCGCCCGCAGGCGACGCCGCCCCCCGTCTGGGACCTGCCGCTACGCGCGGCGAGCGCGCTCGCGCTCGTGTTGGCGCTGACCGCGGCGGCGGGCTGGCTGGGCCCACGGCTCAGCGGACTGCTCGCGCCGTTCCCGGTCATAGCGAGCGTGCTGGCGGCGTTCACCCACGCCCAACGCGGCTCAGCCTACGTCCAGCGCCTGCTGCGCGGGCTCGCGGCGGGGTTCGTCGCGTTTGCGCTGTTCTGCTTCACGCTTGCGATCGCGCTGCACCCCTTCGGGATCGGTGGCGCCTTCGCCCTCGCCACCGCCGTGGCCCTGCTCACGCAGGGCCTTGCCTTCGCTGTGACGCTGCGCGCCCGGGCGGAGCTCGCAACCGCGGCCTGGCCTGAGCCTTCCGCTGTCACCCTCTCGCCGTCGGCTCGCGTTCGCCCCCTTGCCCCCGGGGATCGCCTCGCCATCGTGCCTGGAGCCGGCGCCGGATCTGGCAAGGGCACGCCGTCTGCGCATCTGTAGCGCGGCGCGGACGCTGAAGTCTGCACCTTCAGCTACCGCGTCTGGAAGCGCTCGCCGCCCCGCTGCCCACCGCACGCCTCCCAGCGCCAGTCCTGCCCCTTTGCGAAGCCGGGCGCGTCTTGCCCAGCACCTGAGCGGCACGTGTGAGCTGCCATCATCTGCCCGTGAAGGACGGATCGCTCATCCCGCGCTTCGGGCGCGCGCGGCGCGATCCTTCGCTTGCCGTGCTCGAAGGCTTCCACCCCCTCAAGCACGCGCTGCGCTTCGGCGCGAACGTGCTCGAGGTCGTCTGCAGCGACCCCGTCGAGCTCGACCACCTCGCCGCCCTGCTCGCCCCGGACCTGAGCGCGCGCGTGCGCGCGCTCGCCCGGCCGGTCGAGCCTCGGGTCTTTGCCCAGCTCGCTCCGCTCGCGCCGTCGACGGGGGTGATGGGCCTGGCCGAGCGCCCCGCCGTCGACCCGGCCGCCGTGCTCGCCGACCAGCGGCCCCTGCCCGTGATCCTGCTCGAGGACCCGCGCGACCTCGGCAACATGGGCGCCTGCGTGCGCGTCGCCGCGGCCGCGGACATCGCCGGCGTGCTCACGACCGGCACTCACGACCCCTGGCACCCCGACGCGCTGCGTGGCGCCGCCGGGCTGCACTTCGCGGTGCCGGTCTCCCGCCTGAGCAAGCTCGAGACGCTCGATCGCCCCCTCATCGCAGTGGACCCCGCCGGCGATCCGCTCGATCCATCAGAGCTGCCCGCGCGCGCGGTGCTCGCCTTCGGCACCGAGCGCTACGGCCTCAGCCGCAAGCTTACGAGTCGGGCCGACGCAAGCGTAAGCATCCCCATGCGCGCGGGGGTCTCGAGCCTCAACCTCGCGACCGCGGTGGCCGCCGTGCTGTTCGCGTGGCGCCTGACCCCGCGCACGGTCGCGCCGTTGGGCTGACCGGCAGCGCGCGCCGGGCCGGGCTCAAGAAACGGTGAGCGTGCCTTCCATGCCGGCCTGGCGATGCCCGGGAACCGAGCAGTAGAACGTGTAGCTGCCCGGCTTCAAGCTCAGCGTGAGCGTCCTGGTCCCGCCCTGGAACGTCGGCGTCGCCCCGAGGACGGCCGTCCCCTGGGCGAGTGTGACGTTGTGGGGGACGGGGGCCATGTTGGTCATCGTGATCGTCACCGCGCCGGCCTTGGCGCGCAGCTGCCTGGTGTCGTAGTTCAGCTGGCCCGCGGGGTTGGCCACGAGTTTCAGCTGGGTCGCGGACCCGCTCGGGGTCGCCGATCCGCTCGGCGCGGCGCCCGGCGCAGGCGACGCCTCGGCCTTTGTGCTCCCGCCCGCCGTGATCACCGCGGTCGAGGCGGCGGCCAGGACGAGCACGACGGTGATCGCGATCACCGTCCGCTCTCCCGCCTGGCCTCCGGGAAACTCGGGTCGGCGCAGGCCGAGCCCGAGCGATACGACCAGCGCCCAGACCACCAGAGCCCCGCCCGCGACGTAGAAGGGGACCTTGCTCTTCTCCGCGGCCAGCATCGGTGCCAGATGAAGCGTCGCCAGGTGCATAGGACGAGCGAGCCTAGCCGATGATCCCCACGACATGCCGCGCGGGGATGGGACCGGCCAGCGGCGACCGCGCGTGGGCTCCCAGCCGGCCGGTCAATCCTCGGCCCGGTCGGTCCCGGCCCCTTGCGTGATCTGCGGCTGCGCGGGCGCAGCTGTGAGCGCCGGCTCCGAGCGGGCTGCGCGCAGCTCGTAGTCGGCACGAGCGTGGCTGTCGACCTGCGATAGCACGGCATCGGCGTTGGTCACGCGCGACAGCCCATCCTGAAGGGAGATCGGCAGAAGCGCGGCCATCCGCTCGCTCACCGACAGCTGTTTCGGCACGTGAACGTCGAACCTCGGTAGGCGCATGGTCTCGACGATCGCGTCGGCCACCTGGTAGGGCTCTATCTTCCTGAACTGGCGCTGACGCGGCTCGGACAGGCCGAGACCCAATTCGGTGTTCACCGCGACCGGGCTGACGACCGATATCTCCACGCCCGTCCCTCGCAGTTCCTTGCGGACCGCGCGGCTGAGGTTGATGACCGCGGCCTTGCTCGCACAGTAGGTGGCGCCGCCAGGAAACCCGTACTTGCCGGCCTGCGAGGCGATGTTCACCACCTGGCCTCGTCCGCGGCCGATCATGCGCGGCAGGGCGACCTTCATACCGAGGATGACGCCATGGACGTTGATGTCCATGATCCGCTGCGCGGTCGCGTCGTCCTCTGAGAGGAAGGGCCCGATCGGCATGATCCCGGCGTTGTTCACCAACGCGTACAGCGGACCGAGCTGCTCTTCGGCGTCGTCCGCGAACGCCGTGAACGAAGCGTGGTCGGTAACGTCGAGCGGCAGTGCGACCGTGCTCGGTCCGAGTTCGGCGGCGGTCTGGCGCGCCGCGTCGATGTCCACGTCTCCGATCGCCACCTTCATGCCCTCGCGCAGGCACGCCTCCGCGGTCGCGCGTCCGATTCCGCGCGCGGCTCCAGTGATCGCGGCTGTCTCTCCGGCGAGCATTCTGGGCTGCTTGGCCATGGTTATCCTCCTGATCGTGCCTGGCGGGTGAGCTTGGCCTGCAACGCTAGCGCTTCGACACGCGTGATGCTCCCGCAGGTGCACAGGAGACCCAGTCACCCCGCGATCGCTCTGCCGACCGTTTCGCCGGACCCTCCTAGTAGGCTTGGCGGGTGCCGTCGTTCGAGTTCGAGGGCCAGCGCATCGCCTACACCGAGTTCGGTGGCGGACCGGCTGCCGTGACCGCGGCGGGCGGGCGCGGGCGGACGGCCAGGAGCGCTCCGGCGGGCGCACGGCCGGTGATCCTGATCCATGGGCTGCTGCTGTCCCGGGAGATGCACCGGCCCCTGGCCGAAGACCTAGCCGCACGCGGGAACCGCGCGATCACGATCGACCTGCTCGGCCACGGCGAATCTGAGCGCCCGCGCGACATGTGGCGTTACTCGATGGCCTTCTTCGCCACCCAGGTGATCGCGCTGATGGACCACCTCGGGATCGAGCAGGCCGTGGTGATGGGCACCTCTCTCGGTGCCAACACCGCGCTGGAGATGGCCTCGGCGACGCCTGAGCGGCTGAGGGGCATGGTGATCGAGATGCCGGTGCTCGACAACGGGCTGCTGCCGAGCGCGCTCACCTTCGCTCCGCTGCTCGTGGCGCTCACGTTCGGCGAGCCGCTGATGAGGGTGCTCGCACTGGCGGCGCGTGCGGTTCCGCGGCGGGTCCTGCCCCTGTATGGCAACGTCGCACTCGACGTGTTCCGCCAGGAGCCCGGTCCCGGAGGCGCGGTGTTGCAGGGCCTCTTCTTCGGGCGGATCGCCCCGCACCGCAGCGAGCGGCGCACGTTCCAGATACCGGCGCTCGTGCTCGGTCACCAGCGCGACCCCGTCCACCCCTTCACGGACGCCGGCATGCTGGCCAACGAGCTGCCGAACAGCCGGCTGATCGAAGCGGAGTCGCTCGTGGAGCTGCGACTGCGCCCGGAGCGGCTCACCGGGGAGATCGCTTCCTTCCTGGACGAGGTCTGGGCCAAGCGCGCCGGCGCACGCCCGCAACGCGCGACCTCGAAGGGCAGTGGCGGCCGCTCCAGGCGGCCCGCGAAGCGCGCCGGCTAGGCCGCGGCCGGCCTGGTTGCCGGCTCGAGTTGCCGGCTAGGCCGGGAACAGTTCGACTTCGTTCAGGCTCACGTGCCCGGGCGCCTGGGCCGTGCCGACCGAGGCGGCCGGAGCCTTGCTGATCCAGAGGGTCACGAAGCGGAAGGCCTTCGTCGGGACACGCAGCTTGATCTGCGCGTGCTTGCCGTTCTCGACCTGGGCCGGGCTCAGCTGAACCCACGCAGGGTCGGTGATCGACGCGGGGAGGGTGCTGCCGTTGGCGCCATACACCTGGACGGTCATCCCCGGGGTGGAGGTGACGAGCGCGAGCACCGACAACTTCTGGGCGGTCTTCAGGTCGATGGCGAGCCCCTGCGCCATCTTCGGGGCCACCGCAGGATCAACCTGTGCGGTCCAGGCCGTCGAGGTGTCGCCGTCGATCGCCAGGCTGGGGTCGCCGAAGCGACTCGCGGGGTAGTTGTAGGGGTTGTAGGTCGAGGCCGCGTTCGTGTCGAGCGCGATCGGCGTCGGCTGCTGTTCGGCCGCGGGCGCGGAGCTCCCGGTCGTGGTGTTGGTGGTAACGGACGGGGAGGACGACGTGTTCGTGCTGGGGGAGGTCTGGGAGGGCGTGGTGTTGGGCGTGGCCTGAGGCGTGGCGGCGGCCTGCGGGATCTTCGGCGGTTTGACGGCCCCGACGTGAGTGGGCGCCACGGTGGTGGGGGTTCCGAGCGTTTTCGGTGTGGCCGGCGGCGCTGAGCCGGGCGCGGCCGGGCTGGTCGTCGTGTTGGGGACCTGGGCGATGATCGTCACGTGGTGGATGGCCTTCGGTTTGCCCCACGCGGCATACGCGGCGCCGGCCGCACCCGCCACCAGAAGAGCGGTGGCGCCCAGGATGGCCGCGGCCGAGCGCCAGCTCGGAGCCGATGTGACGCTGCCGGGAGCGGCGGCGCCGCACTGCAGGCACCAGTCCTGCCCGGGGCTCATCGGCGATCCGCACTTCGAACAGGCTCGCTCGGGCGTTGCCGGCACCGCCGGCTCGGGTGCCACGGGCGTCTGCGGAGCACCCGGCGCGGGGGCCTGGGCGGTCTCCGCAGCCGGCGGTGGATCGGCGATCAAGGTGGCCACGGAGCGAATTCTAGCTGGGGTTGCGCCGGCTCGGCGCGGGTGGGCCGCCGGGCACGATGTCCCTCCCCGTCGGGGACATTCGCTCGTCGAGCTCGAGCTGCCAGTAGTAGCGGGTGAAGGTCATCCCGGCGCGAAAGTCGCCCACATGCGGGGCCACCGCTTCCCCCGCCGCAAGCCGGACGATCAGCTCCGGGTAGGTGTGGCCGGGCAGGGCGGCATAGATGGGTGCGGGGAAGGCGCCGCCGAAGCGGGTGTTCACGTCGGTGATCGCCAGGCCCATGCCGGGGTCGCGGAAGACCTGGATCGTCGCAGGCCCCGATACGCGCAGCGCCTCCATCGTCCGCCGCCCCAGCTCGATCAGCTCCTCGTCGCGGACGACCGAGCCCTTGATCGACTCGCCCCCGCGTGACTCGAGCATCGTGCGCGGAATCGCGTTCAGGCAGCGGCCGTCCAGGTCGCCGAGGCAGTCGATCGAGAGCTCCGGGCCGTCGAGCGCCCGCTGGACCATCGTCGGCTCGGAGACGTAGTCGGCGAAGAAGCGGGCCTCCGATGCGTCGCGGGCGAGGTGGATCGAGCGCGCGCCGGAGCCGCGCCGGGGCTTGACCATGGCCGGGTAGGCGAACGCGTCCAGGTCGTCCTCTGGCAAGACGGTGGGCGGGGAGGGCAGCGAGAGCCGTCCGAGCAACAGGTGCGTCTCGAACTTGTCGTAGGTCGCGCGTGCGATCTCGGGCGCCGGCACGAGCGCGGGCAGGCGCCCGTCGGCGCGGGCCAGCGCGAGCAGCTCGATGTCGAGGTCGGTCAACGGCAGCACCGCACCGACGCCGTGCTGTTCGCACAGGCGCTCGAGCGCCGGGACGTAGCCCGGATCCCCGATCAGGGGAACCGCCGCGCGCACGTGCGCCGCGTACTGGGCGGGGGCCAGCGGGGAGGGATCGGCAACGACGGTCTTCGTCAGGCGGGCGAAGCAGGAGACGATGTCGTAGCGCTTGCCCGCGCCGGTCAGAAGAACGGCCGGCGGGCTCACAACTTCCCCTCCCAGCCGCCGGCCCGGCCCTTGTACAGACCCGAGCCGCCCAGCACCATCGCAACGGTGCGCCACAGGATCTTCAGGTCGAGCAGCAGCGAGCGGTGCGCTATGTAGAAGAGGTCCAGCTCGATCCGCTCGGACCAGGGGAGCGAGGCGCGGCCGTTGACCTGCGCCCAGCCGGTTATCCCCGGCTTGACCGCCAGACGCCCACGCTGGCGCGGCGTGTACTGCTCGACCTGCACGGGGACCGTGGGGCGCGGGCCGATCAGCGACATGTCCCCGCGCAGCACGTTCAGCAGGTTGGGGAGCTCGTCCAGGGAGGTCCGGCGCAGCAACGCGCCGACGCGGGTGATGCGCGAGTCGTTCTCGTTTACGGCCAGACCCGCGCCCATGCCCTCTGCCCCGTCGACCATCGTGCGCAGCTTGAGCACGTCGAACGGACGGCCGTCCCGCCCGACGCGACGCTGGCGGTAGATCGGATGCCCGCGCGACTCCAGGCGGATGGCCAGCGCCGCCAGCGCCAGCAACGGCGAGGTCACGATCAGCGCGACCGCCGACACGGTCAAGTCGACGCCGCGGCGGATCATCGGGTCCCCTCCGCGGCATCCCAGCTCGCGGCGGTGCCGTGGCGCAGCCAGTCCCACAGACCGGCGGCGAGCGAGGTCGTCGTGAGCACGTAGTAGCGGGCCACGAGCAGCGGACGCGCCCGGACCGCCCCGCCGAGACCGGCGGCGGCCAGCAGCGCCAGCTGGAGCACGAGCGCGACCTCATAGACCAGACCCGCGCCCGAGGCGACCAGGGCGATGCTCGCGCCCAGGAGCAGGAGGTGCAGGGCCGGAGTGGCGTAGCGGAGCAGGCGATGGGAGACGATCATCAGGCCATAGGCGAAGTCGTAGCCGCGGGGTGAGAGCATGCCGCCGCGCACGACGATCGGCCAGGTGTGGCTCATCATGCGGCGCTTGCGTGCGAACTCACCCTCGATCGACGGCGTCATCTTCTCGCTGGCGCGTGCCGCTGGAACGAAGACGGCGCGAAGGCCGCGCTTGACCATGTTGAACGGGAACGAGAGGTCGTGGCCCATGATCGGGTCGACCTCCAGATAGGAGTCGCGCCGGGTCGCGTAGATCGCCCCATTGCCCGCGGTGATCGAGCGCAGCCGTGACTCCAGCGAGCGCACTGCCATCTCGTAGCGCCAGTAGAGGCCCTCCTGGTTGGTTGCTCGTGCGCCGCGGGCGGCCTGCACGAAGCGGACCTGGCCGCAGGCGTAGCCGACGCGGGGGTCCGCGAACGCGGCGACGAGCGTGCGCAGCGCGTCGGGCTCCCACCGGGCGTTCGCGTCGGAGAAGGCGACCAGCTCTCCCCGCGCGCGGCGCACGGCCGCGTCCTGAGCGCGTATCTTGCCGCCCCGCGGCAGCTCCAGCACGACATCGGCTCCCGCCCGCCGGGCGCGGGCGGCGGTCTCGTCCGAGCAGCCGTCACACGCCACGATCAGCTCCAGCAGCTCGCGCGGGTAGTCGAGCGCGAGCGCGTCGGCGACCTTGGCGGCGATCACGTCCTGCTCGTCGTGGGCGGCGACGATCAGCGATACGCTCCGGGTCGGCTCGGCGTCGGCGAACGACGGGGCCCGCGCTCCCACCAGCCGCGCGGCGGCCGCGAGCGCCAGCGCGTATCCGAGCTGGGTCCACAAGATCAGGGCTGCCGACAACCAGAAGACGATCTCCAGGGCGGTCCTCATCGACCGGGATTCTCGCTGAGGAGCAGCTCGTAGAGGTCGAGCGTCTTGCGCGCGATCGTGCTCCATGCGTACTCGTCCTTAGCCGCGGCCAGGGCCCTGCGCGCCATCTCCTCGCGCGCAGCAGGGTCGTCGAGCAGCGCGCGCAGCGCGTCGTGGAGCGCTCTCGGGTCACCGGCCGGAACCGTGCGGGCGGCGCCCGTCGCCGCCACCTCGGCGAATCCCCCCACATCGCTCAACAGCAGGGGCCTGCCGAACGCGAGCGCCGTGAACAGCACACCCGACTGGTCGATCTCGCGGTAGGGCAGCACGACGAGGTCGGCACGCCGAAACAGGGCGGGCAGCTCGGGGTCGGGGATGAAGCGCGCGTCGAAGCGAACACCGGCCGGCGCCGCCGAGCGCAGGGGAGCGATGTCCATGCGGGGCATCCCCACGACCCACAGCTCGGCGTCCTCGATGCCCCGCCACGCCTCCAGCAGCACGTCGATCCCCTTGTACGGGCGCATCAACCCGAAGCACAGCACCACCGGTCTGGCGGTCTCGGCCAACAGGGGCTGCGCCCGGGCCTCGGCGAGGTGGTCAAGCACGCCGTGAGGGATCACGTGCACCCGCTCGGGGGCGATCCCCAGCTCCCGGGTCAGGCGATCCCGGCCGCGCGCGGAGTGCACCACGACCGCGTCGAAGCGATCGTAGAGCCGGCGTTGGGCCGCGCGTTGCCCGGGAGCGGGCTCGCGCGGGAGGATGTCGTGGGCGGTCAGCACCAGCGGGCGACACGCGGGGCGACGCGGGGCGGACGCTGCACCGCCGGGGGAGGGCGCGGAGCCGTGGGCGGCGATCGCGACCTTCCGGCTGGGCAGCAGGTGGCCGTCGAGGTGCTGAAGGCTCAGCCACTGGAAATGCACGACATCGGCCGCGCGCGCCGAGCGCCGGTAGCGGAGCATGTCGGGGACGTGCTCGACGAGCTTCAGCAACCGCCGCGTGCGCCGGCCGCCGACCTGGCTGGCGGCGCGGTAGAAGGTCTCACGCCTCTCATAGCCTTCGGCGGCCGGCACCGAGCCGTAGGCGAAGTGGCTCGTATACAGCTCGACCTCTGCCCCGGCGGCGGCAAGGGCCCGGCACAGGGCATGGTCGTAGGGCGGGGTATAGGCCGAGGGGTCGACGACGTGGACACGCATGGGCACGGACAATAGGCGCGGTTGGCACGACAATGCCCCCATGACGCCTCCCGACCCGCCCGGCGGACCGTCCCCCGAGGCCGACGCGGTCGAGCTGACCTACTGCGTGGTGAACACCTCAAATCGCGAGCTGCTGCTGCGAGGGCTCGACGCGCTCGCGCGCGAGCGCGCGAGCGTGGGGTTCGCCACCGAGGTGCTCGTGCTGGACAATGGCTCGCTCGACGGCTCGGCCGAGGCGGCGCTCGCCCACCCCGCGGTGGACGAGGTGATCGCGTTGGCGCAGCGACGCGGCAAGGCGCTCAACGACTCCGAGCTCCTGCGCCGGGCGCGCGGGCGCTACGCGCTGCTGCTGAACGAGGACTCCGAGCTCCTGCCGGGGGCGACGCTGGCCCTGTACGAGGCGCTGCAGGAGCGCCCCGACGCAGCCTGTGCGGGCGCGTCCCTGCGGCGCCCCGACGGCACCCCGCAGCCGGCGGCATGGCGCTTCCCCACGCCGATCACGGCGCTGGCAGGAGCGCTGTTCCTGCACCGCCTGTTCACCGTCCAGAGCAGGGGCGGGCGCTCGCGCGAGGTCGACTGGTGCCAGTCGGCCGCGCTGCTCGTAAGGCGCGAGGCAGCCGCGCGGGTCGGTTACCTGGACGGCGACTTCTTCGTCTACTCCGACGAGGTCGACTTCGCACGCCGCCTGCGCGATGCGGGCTGGCGCAGCGTGTACGTTCCCGGCGCGGTGGCGGTCCACCACGAGCAGCTCTCCACCGGCACGATCCCCGAGCGGCGAATCGTGGAGCTTGCGCGCAATCGCGACCTGTACATGCGCAAGCACCACTCCCCCGCCGCAGCGCGGGCCGTGCGCTGGCTGACGGCGTGGACCTACGCGGTGCGCGCGCTGGCCGCGATCTTCCTGCCCGGACACTCTCCGCGGCGCTACTGGCGGCACGTCACCGCGACCCTTCATCCGGGCCGGGGCGAGGGCCTGCGGGAGGCGGCTGAAGCTCACAACCGGGCGCGCGGTCTACCCCTCTGAAGTGCGGCGATCACATGGACAGCGTGCCCGGAGCTCGGGCCGCCGCCTGCCGAGCACGGCGACGATCTGGCCCGCACGGCCGTCAGATGTCTTTCAGCGGTTCCTCCGCGTACGCCTCCACATCGCCGTGTCCGGCGCGGAAGGCCGCCACGCGTTTGCGCCCGTCGGCCACCAGGACCCCCGCGGCTCTGCGCTCGTGAGGTCTGAAGAAGCGCGTTGCGAGCAGCAGCGCGGGGATCAACGCGAGCCACAGGATCCGCAGCACCAGGCCGCTCGCTCCGCTCGTCGGCAGCAGGAGCTCTCCAGAGACCGCCACACCCGCCAGGATCGCGAGCAGCTGGGACAGGCGGCGCCATTCGAAGCCGACCTCGAAGAGGCCGCGCGTGAGCAGGTACATCACCGCGAGCATCCCCACGTAGGCGCCGCACAGGGCAATCCCCGCACCGGCGATTCCCAGCCCGGCCCTGTCGCGGGGCACCAGCAGCACGAGCAGTGTGATGTTGATCGCCAGCCCGGCTGCCGCGGCGGGGAAGTTGCGCGAGGTCACCCGCGCGCGACCCGCGATCACCACGAACACCAGGAACAGTCCGTAGAGGGCCCAGCCGAGCGCCAGCCACGGCAGCGCACGGTGGGCGCCGAAGAACTTCTGCGCCGCCAGTAGCCTGACCATCCAGCGCCCGAGCAGAGCCACGCCGCAGACGACGACGCCGGTTGCCAGCGCGTAGTAGGTCGTGACGAGCGAGTACAAGCGCGCCGCCTCCTCGTCGCTCTCGACCGAGTAGGCCAGGGGCGGCCAGGCGTACTGGAACCCGCGCACGGCCACGAACACGACCGTGGCCAGCTTGATGGCAACCGCGTAGAGGCCGGCCGCCGTATGCGAGTAGGCACGGAACAGGTAGAAGCGATCGGCCACCTGTAGCGCGTAGACGCTGGCGTCGGCTGGCACCGTGGGCAGTCCGAACCGCAGCATCTCCCGCAGGTCGACGATCCTCGCCCGTAGCGAGAAGCGCCGACGCAGCACCCACCACAGGCCCAGCACGACCAGCGCGGAGGCGCCGAAGTTCCCGAGCAAGAGGCCCCGCGCTCCCTGCCCCGCGAACACGACCAGGGTCACCGTGAAGACGACCGTCATCCCCACGTTGGTCCCCGACGCGTACACGTATGCGCGCGACCGTTCGTCCACCCGCAGCTGCGCGTAGGCCATCTCCAGGTTGGTGAACGCCCAAAGGCCGAGCGCGGCGCAGTAGATCAGCTGCGGATCGTCCTGCCCCAGGAGGATGCGCGAGAGCTCGGCGGCGAACAGCACAGCCAGCAGCGAGGCGACCGTCGTGGTCCATGCCACCGCGGCGGTCACCGAACGCGCGATGCGATCGCGTCGGGTGGCGTCCTCGTCGTCGAAGTAGAAGCGAATGAATGCCTCGCCGAGGCCGACACGCAGCAGGATGCTGGAGAGGATCACCGCCGTCAGCAGCGTTTCCGCCGCTCCGTACGCGCTGGGGCTGAGATGGCGCGTGTACAACGGGAGCGTGATGAGCGCCAGTCCCTTCGCGACGATGTCGCCGAACTGGTAGGCCGCGCCCGTCGTGACGAGGCGCTTCAGGTAGCCCAGCATGGGCCTAGAACCTATCGGCGCCCTCGGTGCACCTCATGCCCGCCGATCGGCGCTCACGGGCGCAGCCCGCCGCGGCGAGCGCCGCCAACGGCGCCGGCCGGCGGGATCGCAATCCGGGTCTCCCAGAGGGAGGGGCTCGCGCGGGCGAGCGCCACGCCGATGCCGAGCAGCGTCCAGGTGACCGGATCCTCAAGGAAATCCGCATACGTCCAGGTGTGCAGCACGAGCGCCGCGAAGCAACCGGCGAGCGCGACCCGCGGGGGAGAGCGCCCGGCGCCATGGAACAGCACGAAGAAGGCGACGACCAGCAACGCGAAGTACATCGCGAGCCCCGCGATCCCCTGCTCGGCGGCGACGGTCACCGGAATCGTGTGCGAGGCCGAGGTCGCGTTCTGAACGCTCGCCTTGGCGTGGCGCCGGTACTCGGTCTCGAACGACCCCGATCCGTAGCCCTGGAGCGGCCGCTCGGCGAACAGTTCCAGCCCGCCGGAGATCAGCTTCGTGCGTCCGCTCGTGGCGTTGCTCGCCGATCCCCCCGAGCCCTTCAGCCCGAAGTGAAGGCTCGGCGGCGCCGCCAGCACGACGACCAGCCCGATCGCCACCAGTGCGACCGCCGTATAGACCGTGCCGCGCACGTCCCACCGCCACGCCGCGAGCACTGCCAGCCCCAAGAGGAGCGCCGCGATACTCGACTGCGAGAAGCTCGTCACCAGGCCGGCCAGCAGCCACGCGAGCAGCGCAGCCCCCACGAGCACATCGCGCCGGCGGATGGTCCACAGCACCACGGCCGTGACCGCGATCATCACCAGCGCGAGGAAGCGGCCGTAGATGTTCGGGTCGAAGAACAGCGAGTTGACACGGAAGTAGTTGTCGTACTGATTCGCTGCGACCACCTTCGGGTTCAGGAACAGCGTCTTGCGGTAGTACTCGACAAAGCCCACGCCCGCCAGCACGAATGCCACGGCGACCGCCACGCCAAGGCATGCCAGCAGCAGCTCGCGCGTCCAGCGCACGTCGCGCAGAAGCACGAACAGCAACCCGAAGGGCAGGTAGAAGAACGCGACGTTCTCTGCCGCCTTGGCATGGTCGCCGGAGTAGACCGCCTGCACCGTGTACAGGACGACGGCGCCCGACAGCAGCCATTCCAGCCCCAGCGGCGACAGCCAGGAGGACCACCTTCGGCCCGGCAGGTTGGCGCGGCCGCGCTTGATCGCGGCCTTCGGTTGCTGCGGGCGTCCATCGCCCCCGGCATCGCCTCCTGCCGAGAAGCTCTCGCGGCCACTCGACGGCCCCAGGATGCGGGCGAGCGTACCGGCGGCAACCACCAGATAGAGCGGGATCAGCAGGTTCACCGTCCTGCCGGTCGCGGAGATCGGAACGCGGAAGGGCAGTGCGAAGATCGCCAGCAGCGGAAAGGCCTCCGGGCGCCGCCGGATCAGCAGCGTGAGCGTCGCCACCAGCACCAGCGCGACCGCGAGCGCCGCCGCCACGAAGCCAGGACCAGGGCTCGCCGCGAACGTCGTCGGCTGCGAACCGGCCCCGCTCACGGTGCCACCAGCATGAAGCTCCGCGGGGAGAGCACCGTACGGTGCTGTCGGCGCAGGCCCACGCGTACGCGGTATGCCCCGGCCGGCGCGATCGCGCCGTAGTTGGCGGGCACGAGAATCGCGTGGCCGTTTGGGGTGGTGAGTACCGCATAGCCGTGCGCTTCGCCGCGGCGACCGTTCCAGCGCAGGGAGAACTGTTTGTACCTGGTCACCGGTCGGTCGCGCACCAGAGTGGCGACCTCCCCACCCGCAGCGTTCAGGATCGTGACGGTCACCTCGTCGGCCTGCGCGAGCTTGAACGAGATGCGCTCCTGCTCTAGGCGACCCGCGAGCGTAGGCGAGAAGGACGGGGTGAGCTTGAAGGCCTGCACCACGGTCGGCGTGTGCTTGAGCCGTTGCGTGATGAAGAACGAGGCGAAGCTGGCGACCACCAACAGCGCAAAGACAACGCGCGCCGGCCGAGGTCCGACCGGCCGGTCAGTGGCGCTCAATCGCCGCCGGCCGATCTGACGTCGCCGAGGGCGAACCGCTCGACGGTTTCCGAGCGCAGGCCCAGCCGCAGCGTCTCGAGCGAGAGCACGTCGCGGGGCGCGACGTTGCCCAGGTTGCACTCCATGCCGAAACGGTGCAGCAGCCACACCTGCTGGTCCTTCTGCGGCGCCTCGAAGATCAGGCGGTCGACGTCGATCGCATGGGCGATCTCGTCGATCAAGCCCGTGCGCACCTCTCCGTCGGCGCGGTAGATGCCGGCCGTACCCGACTCCCTCGCCTCGGCAATCACCTTCCAGGCGCCTGCCTCCAGGTCTCCTTCGATCTGCTCAACCCACACGTAAGGCGCCATGATGAAGTCCGCATCCTTGCTGCCAACCTCAGAGAAGACCGTGAACTCAGCGGACAGGCGTCGAATCAAGCCGCGCTTGACCTCGGCGTCCAGGGTGATCGTGCCGTCGGACACCTCCACATGGCGCAGGCCGAGCTCGTGGAGCCAGGAGACCAGGCCCTCGACCCGCCCCTGGCGGATGGCGAGCTCGGTAAGCGTGCCACCCAGTACTACCGGGATCGCGTGGGCGGCGTAGCGCTCGAGCTTCGGGCGCAGGTTCGCGGTGACGAGCGCGGTGCCCCAGCCGAGCTTCACGACGTCGACGCTCTCCCCCGCGACCTCCAGTAGCCCATCCACCTCCGCGAGAGACATCCCGCGGTCGATGACGTGCGTCAATCCCCGCTCGCGCGGCTTTGACGAGCGCTCCGGAATGTCGAGGAAGCTGGTCATGGACGGGCCTCCAGCTCGATCAATGGTCATCGCCGCGCGCACAGCCCGGCGGCGATGGGGCCGACCTGCCCGACGATCTGGTCATCGCCGGTCACGGCACCGCGGTTGCGGCGCCACCAGACGATTCGGCGCCGGCGCCGGACGATGCTGCTCCACCACCAGCCGATTCCGCGCCGGCGCCGGACGATGCCGCGCCGCCACCGGATGCTTCTCCGCCTCCGCCGGCCGATCCCGCGCCGCCGCCCGAGGATTCGGCACCTCCACCCGACGCTTCGCCGCCACCGGATGAGGACGCCTTGTCGGCACCGACGATGACCGCCACCGTCGCCGAGCCGGCGAGCGACGCGACCGCGGCTTCCATCGGGCGCACCTGGGTCACGCCCAGGGACCCCGCGACCCTCAGGGCGTCGGCCCGGTGTCCGCTCGCGTACTGCACGACGGTGACCTGGTTGGCACCGGGTGGGTTCCCGTTCAGCGCCGTCGCCCGCGAGTAGCCACTGTGCTGGAGGACCGCTGAGACATGGTGGGCGAGGTTGGGCGTCTGCGTGCCGTTGAGTACCACGACGCTCATCTGCGCGGGACTCACCTTGCCGGAGGCTCCGCTGCCGCTCGCCCTGGCGTGCGTGGTGGAGGCGTTGCCAGCCGTGCCCGTGCCACTCGAGCCACCTCCGACCAAAGAGACGATCACGGCGATCACCGCTACGCCGACCAGCACGCCCCCGATGATCAGCGCGGTGGCCCGCGCGGGCGAGCGCTTGGAGGCTCCGGGACGCACCGCCCGTCCGGCCCGCCGAGCCGTGTACGTCGTCCGGGCGCCGCGGGTCTCCCAATCGTCCACAGCGCCGACATCCCCTGTCTCCGCCCCGCCCTCGCGCCCCGGCGCCGACACTCGAGGATTGCCCGACCGGGCGACCGCGGCTCCCGCCGACGCACTGGCACGAGGACTGTCCGGAGGTGGCGCGGGTGGCGCGGGCGGGCGGCGCGGCGGGCCCGGGGCACGTGGAGCGGCGCCCCTCGTCGCGCTTGCAGCAGCCGCCGCCGTGGCAGGAGCCGGCGAACGCGATTCCGCTGCACTCGACGCGCTCACCGGTGAGGATGACCCCGGTGCCCTCACGGCGGCTGCGGCTCCCGCCGAGGCGGCGGCCGTGATCAGGCCGCCCGCCGGCGGAGCCTCTGCCGCGACCGAGCCGCCAGAGCTCACGGGAGCCTCGCGCGGGACGCCTCCAGGCGTCGGGCTGTCCGTCGGAGGGGAGGAGTCGGGAACGGGTGCCGCGCGTGAGGGCCCCTCCCCGGCGGCAGGAACCGGTGCCGAGCGAGATGCCGCGGCTGCGGGGACCGCTGCCGGGACCCCCGGCTGCCTGGGCGTCCCCGATGCGGCCTCGGCCGCTTTGGCGTCAAGGACCTGTGGCGATGACGCCTTGGACGCCACCGCCGTGGAGGGGATCCCCGCGACGGCGGCGGCCGAGGCGGGGCTGCCCACCGGGACCGGCGGGGCGGACTGGCCCGGAGGCGCGGACTGCGCGGGAGCGGAAACAGGACCGGTCTGGCCGGGAGACGGGGTCGGGCCGGTCTGCCCGGGAGCCAATGGGGTGCCGGCCTGTCCAGGGACCGTGGGCTGGCCGGGAGCGGACGGTGCGCCGGGC
>Ga0209048_10000892_pt1 | contig 31580 bp, 28 predicted proteins | sample FrelakmetCRP12CR_FD_187146 | JGI IMG/M metagenome (GOLD analysis project Ga0209048, IMG submission 187146) | Freshwater lake sediment microbial communities from the University of Notre Dame, USA, for methane emissions studies - CRP12 CR (SPAdes)... | ecosystem: Environmental > Aquatic >...
GGGCACGGCGCATGCTGACCGAGATGGACTCCAACCACAAGCGCCTGTTCGACCTGTTCGGCCTCGACGACTACGCCCCCACCCGCTGACCTAGGTAATACAGCGGCGACCGACAAACAGGCCCGCTGGCCTGGGCCTTTGCCCCACTCTCATCGGATAGCCAGGAAACTCCCGCTAGAGGGGCCTTTGAGCAAGAGCATCAGTGGCTACTCGTTGATCGACAAGCCGAATACGCCGCCTACCACCTCGTCCCCCGGGGCCTTCACTAGGCTCCTCGGGAGCGCCGTGTTCCCGAGACGGGCCGACCGGCAGACTGGAGCCACCACGTGTTGTCGTCCTACGCGGACATCACCACCGAGGACCCCAACGCCGTCAAGCGCTGGTTGCAGAACCGCAGGCTGGACGATGCGCTGTGGCACGTGGAGGCGCAACTGGGGAGCGGCTTCGCCGGTCGGATGCTGGACTTCGGCGGTGGCGACGGGGCGTTGTGCCGGCGATTCCTCACCCGGTTTCCGGCCGCCACGGTGGTGAGCTTCGACCCCAGCGCGACCATGCTCCAGCAGGCCGCCGACGGACCGGGCGGTTCGACTGTCGAGGTCACCGACTCGACCGCGTCCATCGAGTCGGGGAGCATCGACCTGATCACGTGCTGCGAGGTCGTCGAGCACCTCCCGGCCTTGCAGATCGACCAGGCGCTGTCCGAGATCTCCCGACTCCTGCCCGCCTCCGGCGTGCTGGTGCTCGGGGTACCCAACGAGCTCTACCTGATGGCGTTGGGCAAAGGGGTGTTCCGGATGGCACGCCGCAACGGCGAGTACGACGCGCGGTGGGACACCGTCCTTCCTGCGGTCAAGGGCCGCCCGAGGGCCGACCGGCCCGAGCTCGACATCGACGGCCACCCGTTCATCTACCCGCACACCGGGTTCGACTACCGCACGACACTGGCGGACCTCGAGCGCCACGGGTTCCGGGTCGAGGCCACCCACGGGAGCCCGATGCGGCGCGGCCCCCGGCTGGTCCACTCGGAGCTGTACTGCGTGTGCCGGAAGTCGCCCGGACGCTGAGTGCTCGGCCTCGCCGTGCCGGTCCGGGCGTCGGCGTGCGGCTCAGATCCCGCCGATCCCCTTGCCGACGAGGATCACCCCGAAGATCAGGTAGATGACGGCCATCATGGCGGCGTTGTTGCGGTTCAGCCACGACTCCCAGCTGTCCAGGACCTCGGACGAGCGGTCTCCCAGGAACAGCATGGCGACGATGGGTGTGGCCACCCCGAGCGAGGCGACCACCGTGTAGATGGCCACGGTTGCGACGACCTGACCGGAGGGGAGCCCGGCCGAGGCGATGGTGATGGCGGAGGCCAGGCCCACGGCGATGTTCTTCGGGTTGGCGGCGCCCACGGTGGCGCCCACGGCCAGGGACTTGCCCGGGCCGAACCCGGCGATCCCGTCCATCCACTTCGGCATGGGCGACGTCTCGCCCGGCGCCGGCCGGGACCGGAACTTCTGCCCGGCCGCCACCAGTAGCCACACGCCGAGGGCCAGCAGCAGCCCGGACGCACCCTTCGATCGCTGCGAGTCGGTGTCGATGTTGGCGGCGCTGGCGATGGCGGTGATGGCCCCGAGGACGGCGGCCACGCCGACAACGAACCCGGCCAGGTAGCACGAGGCGTTCAGGATCGGCTTCTTGCTGAACAGCAGGAGGATGGCCGCCACGATGTTGATGGGCGACACCGTCACGACGATGGCGAGGGGCAGGATGTCGCCGATCACGGTACTCAACTCGGGTTCCTCCCGTCCATGTCCGACTCAAGCTAGCGGCCGGGGGGTGGTGCCCGGGTGGTGCCCGGGTGGTAAGGGTCGGGTGAGGGTCGGGTTGACGGGGCAGGCCGGGGTCGGGGCCCCCGTCCGGCGGCCGGTGCGCCGGTTCCCGCACCTCCGTCCGCTCCTGTCACACCCGTCTACGATCATCGGGCCATGACATCGACCTTGGCCGGCAGCGCAGCGACACCCCGCACGCCGATCCTCGGCCAGTTCTCGGATGCCCTGCCCTCGCCGGTCGGGGTCGGGTCGGGTGAGAAGGGATCAGCGACCGGGTCCGCTCCGACCGGGTCCGTGGGCTCGCCCGTCGAGCAGGCGACCGCACTCCTTTCCGGCGTCCTGGCCACGCTGGAACCGTCCCGGCTCACCGGCCCGGACGCCGCCCGTCTGTACCGGATGTTCGCTGGCGTGGAACGACTGTCGATGGCTGGCAAGACCCTGCTGGCGCCCCGGATCGACGAGTCGGGCGTCTGGCGCGACGACGGGCACCGCTCGCCGGCCGTGATGCTGGCCGCACTCGAGGGCGTGCCGACCGGACAGGCGCGCACCACCCTCGAGGTGGGGCACCGGCTTCCCGATCTCCCGGGGACCGAGGAGGCGCTCCGGAGCGGAGTCCTGTCCGGGCCGAAGGTCGCCGAGCTGTCGGGGGCGGCGGTCCTCGACCCGGACAACGAGGCCGGCCTGCTCGCCGGAGCCGCTGACCAGCCCCTCCAGAAGGTGAAGGAGCGGTGCCAGCGGGCTCGGGCGACGGCCGATCGTCACGACCCTGTCGCCGCGGTGCGACGCATCCATGCGGCGCGGCACTTCTCATCGTGGACCGACGCCGAGGGGGCGTTCTGCTTCCAGGGTCGGGACACCGCTGATCGCGGCGCTCGGATCCTCGAGCAGATGCAGCACGCCGTGGCCCGTATGCGGAAGGCCGCCAAGGTGACCGGACCGGGCCCTGGTGGATCCTCGGTCGGGCCAGGTGCCCCGGAGCCGGAGCGGGCACTTCGAGCCGATGCGTTCTTCCTGCTGCTGACCGGCCGATCCGCAGGTCCCGCAGGGCCGGCCGGTATCCGGCCGGCCGATGCGCATCCGACCGGTAGCCCACCGGGACAGGCGGCAGGTGACGAGGACCCCGGTCCTCCCGTGGAGCACATCGCCGCCCAGCTGGGCTTCGGAGGGGAGTCGGCGCCGCCGACGGTCGTCGATGGTGAGATCGTCGGCAGGGGGGTGGTCCCCGGCCGGCCCGGTGCACCCGCGGCCACGGGAACGGGTGCGGCTGATCGACTGGCGGTGGCCGACGACCTGATCGAGCGGCCCCCGACGTGCTCGACGATGGTGAGGGTGGATCTCGACGCACTCCTGCGCGGCCATGCGGAACCTGGTGAGGTCTGCGAGATCGACGGCCAGGGGCCGATCCCGGTGGCCATGGCCCGAGACCTCGCCAACGACTCCTTCCTCCGGGTGGTGTTCCATCAGGCGGGCGACATCCGGGCGGTCTCGCACTTCGGCCGGACCATCAACCGCCATCTGCGGACCGCCCTCGCCCACCGGGACCGGTGCTGCGTCGTCCCGGGGTGTGGCGTCCCCTTCGGCCTCGAGATCGACCACGTCGTGCCCTTCGCCGAGGGCGGCCCGACGGCGCTGGACAATCTTGCCTTGCTCTGCCACCACCATCACTTCCTCAAGACGTACGAGGGGTGGGCCCTCGAACGCACGGGGATCGGGGATGACGGGTCGCCGACCTGGGAGTTCGTGCCATTGCCGCCGTTCGGCAAGGAACCCGGGCTCGGGATCGACTGACGGTTCCGACGGTCGGTCGTCGATGGGCGATCCACCTCGCCCGGACCGATGGAGCGGCGGGCCAGCGGAATGCCCGAACCCGGGCCGAACGGTGAACTCCAAGGAACCACTGCCCGGACTCCCAGGTGGCTCTCAGGTGCGGGAGCCATGCTGGTCTCCGTCAAACAGAACCCTCTCGTCAGCATCACCGCCCCCGACAACCCAGAGGAGCACCCCATGAGCACCCACGACGAAGGCCAGCCCACCCGCTCGGCCGCCATTCCCGACCTCGATTCCTCGCCCGGCGTCGGCCATCGCCGTCGCCGGGGCTTCCGGGTGACCGCGGCAGCCGCCGTGGCCCTCGGACTCGCCGTCGGCGGTGGGGCAATGGCCAATGCGGCCACGTCCGGCTCGTCCTCCTCCACGACGGCCCCCAGCACCCACTTCGGCGGCCACGATGGCTTCGGTGGCACCCCGCCGGCCGCCATGGGCAAGGTGGCCAAGGTCGGATCGAACACCTTCACCCTCACCAACCGTGACGGCACCACGGTGACCGTCGACGTCGGCTCGACCACCACCTACCTCGACCGCGGCGTGACCTCGCCGTCCTTCACGGACGTCACCGTCGGCGCCCAGGTGGCCGTCTTCGGCACCGACACCGCCGACACGGTGACCGCCACCAAGGTCGCCATCGGCGGCCCCGGCGCCCACGGTCCCGGTGGCAACGACGGAGACGGCGGGATGCCGGCCCCGATGTCCGGTTCCGGCCCGGCCAACTCCGCATCCACCTCCGCATCGTCGGTCACCGCCTGACGGTGCACACTCCGACACGTTCCCCCGGGACGAGGCCGCGGTCCGGCACCTCCCCCGCACGCCCGACCCCGCACGCCCGACCGTGCACCCTCCCGGGACCCGACGGATCCCGCCATGCCCAACCGAGCGTGGCGGGATCTGCCGCGTCCGGGATGCCGTCCGGCGCTGACGCGACGGCTCCGATCGACGCCCACCGTGCGATCGGTCATCCTGGGGCCATGCTCCACGCCTGCACCATGACCGTCGACCTCCGGATCCCCGACAGCCACTCGCTGAAGGCGAAACGGGATACGGTCAAGCACCTGGTGGAGGCGTGCCGGTCCCGGTTCGGGGTGGCCGCGGCCGAAGTCGGGTTCCAGGACCAGTGGCAGCGGTCCGAGCTCGGGTTCGCCGCCGTGTCGGGCACCAGTGGCCAGGTGGAGTCGACACTCGACTCGGTCGAGCGGTTCGTGTGGTCCCATCCCGAGGTCGACGTGGTCGGTGCCTCCCGGGCCTGGATCGAGCACGACCACTAGGCCGACCTGCGGGACGCCGGTGTCGTAGCCTCGATCCATGACCACGCTCCCCGAACTCCTGGTCGACGTCGACGCCGAGTACGACGCCCTCCGAACGGTGGTGGACGGCCTGGCCGACACGGCGCCCGAGTGGGACCTGCCCACGCCGGCCGAGGGCTGGGCCGTGCGGGACCAGATCAGCCACCTCGCCTTCTTCGACGAGGCCGGCCGGCTGGCCATGGTCGACGAGGATGCGTTCGCCCGCTCGGTCGACGAGGTCATGGCCAGCACGGGGGACCCGATGGAGGTCCACCTGTCCCGGGGCCGGGCCATGGGAGGCGACGAGCTGCTGGAGTGGTGGGGGAGCGCCCACCGGGCGATGATCGAGGTGTTCGCCACGGCCGATCCCTCGGCCCGTGTGCCCTGGTTCGGGCCGTCGATGGGGGTGCTCTCGTTCATCTCGGCCCGGCTCATGGAGACCTGGGCCCACGGCCAGGACGTGTGCGATGCGCTGGGCGCCGAACGGGCGCCGACGGCCCGCCTGCGCCACATCGTCCACCTGGGGGTGCGGGCCCGTCCGTTCTCCTACATGGTCCGGGGCCGGGAGGTCCCTGCCGGACGGATCGACGTGGTGGTCGCCGGTCCCGACGGCGACGAGTGGCGCTGGGAGATCGGCGAGGCGGCGGGTGACGACGCCGAGGTCGCCACCGTCACCGGCCCGGCCCTCGACTTCTGCCTGACCGTCACCCAGCGGCGCAACGTGGCCGACACCGGCCTGGTGGTCACCGGGGCCCTGGCCGAGGACTGGATGGCCATCGCCCAGGCATTCGCCGGCCCGCCGGGACCGGGTCGACCGGCGGCCTGACCGGTTCCCGGACCGGCGCCCGTCAGCCCAGCGGGGCCATGATCTCCGCCAGGCGCGCCGCGAACCCGTCGACGTCGGCCTCGGTGGTGTCGAAGGACGCCATCCAGCGGACCACGTCGGTGGGTTCGTCCCACACGTAGAACGGATAGTCGGCCTGGAGCGCCTCGGTGGCGGCGGGCGGCAGGATGGCGAACACGCCGTTGGCCTGGACCGGGTAGGCCAACTCCACGCCGGGCACCGCCGATGCCGCCACCCCCAGTCGCTGCGCCATGGCGTTGGCGTGGGAGGCGCTGCGCAGCCACAGGTCGTCGGTCAGCAGGGCCACGAACTGGGCGGCCACGAAGCGCATCTTCGAGGCGAGCTGCATCGACTGCTTCCGGACGAACCGAAGCCCGGTGTCGGACTCGGGTCGGAAGGTGATGACCGCCTCGGCCCCGAGTGCGCCGTTCTTGGTGCCGCCGAAGGAGACCACGTCCACGCCGGCCCACTGCCCGAAGGCGCCGAAGTCGCACCCGAGCGAGGCGGCGGCGTTGGCGATCCGTGCCCCGTCGAGGTGGAGGAACAAGCCGTGTCCGTGGGCGTACTCGGCCAGGGCGGCGATCTCGTCCACCGAGTAGACGGTGCCGACCTCGGTGCTCTGGGTGATCGAGACCACCCGGGCCTGGACGTGGTGCTCGTCGCCGATGCCGGTCACGGCCGAGGCCACCAGCCCGGGGGTCAGCTTGCCGTCGGCCGTCGCCACGGTCAGGAGCTTGCTGCCCAGGAAGCGCTCCGGCGCCCCGCACTCGTCGACGTCGATGTGGGCGCCCTCGGCGCAGACGACCGCTTGGTGCGAGCGCAGCAGCGACTGCAGCCCGACCACGTTGGCGCCGGTCCCGTTGAAGGCGAAGTAGACCTCGGTCCCCTCGCCGAAGTGGTCGGTGAGCAGGCGGTGGGCGTCGACCGTCCAGCGGTCGAGGCCGTAGGCGGGGGAGTGGCCGCCGTCGTTGGCCGCCGCCACGGCCTCCATGACCTCAGGATGGGCCCCGGCCCAGTTGTCGCTGGCAAAGGTCCTGTGTCCCGGGACGTGCACCGATCGGCCCCGGTCAGTCCCGGACCAGGGGCTTGTACTTCAGGCGGTGGGGCTGGTCGGCGTCCACGCCGAGGCGCTTGTGGCGGTCGGCCTCGTAGTCGCTGAAGTTCCCCTCGAACCACCGCACCTCCGAGTCGCCCTCGAAGGCGAGCACGTGGGTGGAGATCCGGTCCAGGAACCAGCGGTCGTGGCTGATGACCACCGCACACCCGGGGAAGCCCAGGAGCGCGTCCTCCAGGGCCCGCAGGGTGTCCACGTCGAGGTCGTTGGTGGGCTCGTCGAGGAGCAGCACGTTGCCACCCGACTTCAGCACCTTGGCCAGCTGCACCCGGTTGCGCTCGCCGCCCGAGAGCCGGCCGACCTTCTTCTGCTGGTCGCTGCCGGTGAACCCGAAGCTGGCGACGTAGGCCCGGCCGTGGATCTCCCGGCCCCCGACCACCAGGTGGTCGACCCCGCCGGTGATCTCCTGGTAGACGGTGGCCCCGGCGTCGAGCTGATCGCGGGACTGGTCCACGTAGGCGAGCTGGACGGTGGTGCCGATCTCGAGGGTACCGCTGTCGGGCTTCTCCTCGCCGACCATCATCCGGAACAGCGTGGTCTTGCCGGCGCCGTTCGGGCCGATCACCCCCACGATCCCGCCCGGGGGCAGGAGGAAGGAGAGGTCGTCGATGAGCAGGCGGTCGCCGTAGCCCTTGACCAGGTGCTCGGCGTCGACGACCCGGTCACCCAGCCGGGGGCCGGCTGGGATGGCGATCTCCAGCTTGTCGGACCGGCGCTCGGCGGCCTCGGACTGGGCCACCAGGTCGTTGTAGGCGTTGATGCGGGCCTTGCCCTTGGACTGGCGGGCCCGGGGGGACATCCGGATCCACTCGAGCTCGCGCCGGAGGGCCTCCTGGCGGGAGGTGTCCGCCCGCTGCTCGCCGGCCAGGCGCTCCTGCTTCTGCTCCAGCCACGAGGAGTAGTTCCCCTCCCACGGGATGCCCGCGCCCCGGTCGAGCTCGAGGATCCAGCCGGCCACGTTGTCGAGGAAGTAGCGGTCGTGGGTGACGGCGACCACGGTGCCCGGGTAGTCCTGAAGGGTGCGCTCGAGCCAGGCCACCGACTCGGCATCCAGGTGGTTGGTGGGCTCGTCGAGGAGCAGCAGGTCGGGCTTGGACAGCAGCAGGCGGCACAGGGCCACCCGTCGGCGCTCCCCTCCGGACAGGGTGGACACGTCGGCATCCCCCGCCGGGCACCGGAGCGCGTCCATGGCGATCTCGAACGTGCGCTCCAGGTCCCAGGCGCCGGCGGCGTCGATCTTGTCCTGCAGATCGGCCTGCTCGGCCAGCAGCTTGTCGAAGTCGGCGTCGGGCTCGCCCATGGCGGCGCACACCGCGTTGAAGCGGTCGACCAGGTCCTTGGCCTCGCCCACGCCTTCGGACACGTTGCCGAGGACGTCCTTGGTCGGGTCGAGCTCGGGCTCCTGGGACAGGAAACCGACCGTGAAGCCGGGGGTGAGGCGGGCCTCGCCGGTGAATCCGTCGTCCTGGCCGGCCATGATCCGCAACAGCGACGACTTGCCGGAGCCGTTGCCGCCGATGACCCCGATCTTGGCCCCGGGGTAGAAGGAGAGGTGGATGCCCTTCAGGACCTCACGGTCCGGCGGGTAGAAGCGGCGCAGGTCGCGCATGGTGTAGATGTACTGGGCTGCCATGCCTGACAGTGTGCCAGCCCTGGCCGGGGGTCCGGTCGGGGTCCGGTCGGGAAGGGGGCACCAGGCGGATTCCGGGGCGGATTCCGGCGTCGGAGGGTTGGGTAGCCTGGGGGGATGGGCGGCCCTTCGGATCCACTGCGGCTGGGCACAGGACGGTCCCGCCGTGCCGGCTGAGCCCGGGGCCGTGCAGGCACCCACGCCCGATTCCGGCGCCGACACCCAGGAAGCCACCACCCCGGTCCATGCCTCCCGTCGGGAACAGGTCGGCGTCCTGTTCGCCCGCCTGGTCGAGGCCGTGCGCCACGGCGACGACGACATGGTGGAGGCAGCCGTGCTCGCCCTCAGCCGACGCAGCCGCTGGCTGGCCCCGCTGGCACTGCTGGTCGGCGGCTTCGCCATGCTGTTCCAGGGAGTCAAGACCCTGTTCATCAACTGGCGGCTCACGGTGATCCAGATCCTGCCGGCCATGTGGATCTGGGCGGTCATGCTCGACCTGAAGGCCCATGTGCTCCACGGCAAGGGCTTCCACGTCTTCAAGAACCCGGTGGTGGTGATCCCGATCATCGCGGTCATCGCCGCCATCACCGCGGCCAGCTTCTACCTGAACGCGGTGTTCGCCTTCTCCATCGCCCGCAAGGGCACTCCCGAGATCCGCCCCGCCTTCGCCATGGCCAGGAAGCAGTGGAAGACCATTGTGACCTGGGGTTTCGGCGTGGGGGCGCTGGTCGGGTTCTCGGCCATGGTCGTCGACCGGTGGGGGCAGTTCTGGTTCGCCTTCAGCCTCGGAATCATGGCCGGCGTGCTCATGTTCGCCTACATCGCCATCCCGTCCCGCCTGCTCGGGCTGCAGACCAACCAGTCCAGGCGGGACAAGATGAGCGCAGCCGCGGTCGGCGGGGCCATCGGGGCGGTCATCTGCTCGCCCCCCTACGCCCTCGGCCGGCTGGCCATGATCATGATCGGCTCGCACGCGTTCCGGTATCTGGCCGTCCTGCTCCTGGTCATCGCCATGGTGCTGCAGACGGGGGCCACCAGCGCGGTAAAGGCCGTGAAGATGAGCGCCAAGATCGTGGCCGGGGCACCGCCCGAGGAGGCCGACGACGAGGTGTTCGGGGAGCACGCCACCGGGGCGTAACCGCTTCCGTCACCACGTCGGCGAGGTCCGTCCGACGGTTCACCGGGGAGAGTCGGGGCCACCCGACCCCCTGGTCCGGAGCCAGCGGGAGCCGGTCGGGGTGGTTGGTCTCTGCGACGAAGCGTGATCACATGGTCACTGAGCGGAGTCGCCATCCGAGGGCCCCCAGGGGCAGTCCTCGGTAGCGGTCACGGACCCGTGGCCGGTCTCGCGTCGGAGCCTTCGGAGCGGGTGGCCACCGCCGACGTCGACAGGTCCCGTGGTTCCCTCCGTCGTCCCGGCGAGCCGTCGGCGAGATGAATTCCTGAATGATCGCAACGGATCTGCACGGTCTGCTGTGGGCCCCGTTCCGCCGATCACCCGCCGACCACGGCTCCGGCAAGGTGACCGGCCAGGTCCCCGGCAAGGTCGGAGGACGACGGTCCGTGCATGCCGATCACACCAATCCACCCGACCGGACAGTGGGGCGGACGGACCGTCCCTGCAACCGTTCGTGCCGAAAGTAGGTGCACACAGTGTGCATCCAACTTTCGGTTTCGACGGGGGTCCTGCGTAGAGTCCCTCTCCCATGTACCCCGACCCGGATGGACGCCGACCGGTGCGTGACCGGCACCACCATGTCCCGACCTCGTCGCAGACGACGACGGGTGACGAGGACACCCGCTCATCTCGGGTGGGTGGCCGGCGGCCGTCAGGGGCCGACAGGGTCAGCCGACCGTTCGGCCGCACCACCCGAGGACGTGCTCCCGGTGTGACCCCGATCGGAGCCGCCGCCAGAGCAGTCGCCGCCGTCGTGGCGGTCAGCTGCGGGATGGCACTGCTCCCGGTGAGTCGGGCCGGTGCTGACTCGGCCGGTGCCGGCAGCGGCGGCGGGACCGTATCGGTAGGCGCATCCTCGGGCGTTGGAGCCGGAGGCTCGACGGGTTCGTCGGGTGGCACTCCGTCAGGCGGCGGTTCAGCCGCCGGAGGGAGCCCGTGGTCCTGCAATTACACGTATCTCACGCTCAACAACCAGGGTGGATTCCCCGACGGGGGACCGACACCCGGCGCGTGGTACTCGGTGACCTGCGTCGACGTGGCTGCCGGCATCCAGGTGACCCAGACCGTGTGGGTCGTCGGGTCCCAGCCCGTGGTCTCGCCGCCGGTCGACCCGCGCGCCGTCGCCCTCCAGGCGGCGAACGCGATCAGGCTCCCGGCGCCCGTCCTCCATCTCGATCCGTCCGGCTCGACCGTGGTCGATCTGGCGACGTGGCTCTGGGTCGACCCGTCGATCTGGCACGCATACGAGGTGACGGCCAGCGTAGGCACGGTGTCGGCGACCGCCGTCGCCCGCCCGGTCGCCGTCCGGTGGACCACCGGCGATGGCGACCGGGTCACCTGCACCGGCCCGGGGGCCGCCTACCGGACGGACCTCCCGGCGGTGTGGCAGTCGACGACCTGCTCCCACGTCTACCTGCACACGTCCGCGGGCCGGCCGTCACTGGACGGCAACCCTGACCACGGGACCTTCGTGGTCTCGGCCTCGATCCAGTGGGCGGTGTCGTGGAGCTCGACCGGCGTGGTCGGAGGAGGGGCGCTGCCGACGCTGGTGACCACCACAGCGACCTTGCTCCGGGTCGCCCAGGTCGAGAGCGTCAACACCCTCTCGGTCCGATGGCCCGTCGAGATGTCAGCACCGACGGGAGCCCGGTCGTGAGCCCGGTCGCAGGCGCGCTCACCAGGCGGCGGGACCCGGGGTCCGACGGGTTCGCCCCGATCCGGCCGCCGACCGGGAGACGGGACCGGAGGTCGCTGGTCCTGGTGGCATCGCTCGCCCTGGTCTGCGCCAGCATCGCCGCCTTCGTCGGGCTCTACTCGTCGGCCGACCACAAGACGCCCGCCGTCGTCCTGGTGAGATCCCTGGCGCAGGGTCAGCCGATCACGCAGGCGGACCTGGGTGAGGCGGACGTAGCGGTCTCCGCAGGCGTGGGCTTCATCCCGGTCTCGCAGGCGTCGATGCTGGCGGGCAAGCGGGCGGTGGCCGCCATCCCGTCGGGGTCGCTGCTCACGATGGCCGATGTGACCGGGGCCCCGGCCATCGGCCCGAGCGATGCGGTGGTCGGGATCGCGTTGAAGCAGGGAGCGTTCCCGGCGTCCGGGCTGTCACCGGGAGACCTGGTCATGGTCGTCCAGACCGCCGGGCCGGGCACGGTGATCGCCGCTCCGTCGACCGGTGTGGCCACCGCCACCGGTGGGGCGCTCGCCGCGGGTTCGTCGGGAACCGTCACCGTCACCGGCACCGGCACCGGCACCGCCACCGGCACCGGCACCGGCACCGGCACCGGTTCAGTGGGTGGGGGAGCGGTCGGAACGGGCGTGCTGATCCCGAGCGCCTCCGTCGTCGCCGTGGCCTCGCCGGGTGGGACCTCCAGCGGTGGCTACTCGCTCCTGGTGTCGATCGAGGTGCTGTCGTCGACGGCAGCGGACGTGGCCACGGCTGCGACCGCGGGCCAGGTGAGCCTGGTCCTGCTCCCGAGGAGCCCGGTGACCGGGTCGGTGACGCCGTGACACTCATCTCGGTCTTCTCGCTGAAGGGTTCCCCCGGTGTCACCACGCTGTCCTGTCTCCTCGCTTCGGCCTGGTCCGTCCCCGGCCCGGTGATCGTGGTCGAAGCCGATCCGTCGGGAGGTGACCTGGCGGCCCGATTCGAGCTGTCGTCCCGCACGGGGTGGGCCTCGCTGTGCTCCTCCGCCCGGCGGTCGGAGGCGGCCCCGTCCCTGGCGCCCCACCTCCAGATACTGCCGGGCGGCCTTCCCACCCTGGTCGGCTCACGGGGAACCGATCGGCGGTCGGCACGGAGCGAAGAGGGAGCGGTGATCCGCTCGGGCTGCGGTGGAACGGAGCGGTCGGGCTTGACCGTGGTCGACCTGGGTCGCGTGCTGGACGGTGACGAGATCTCCGACACCTGGCTGCAGGAGTCGGACGCCTCGGTCCTCGTCGTGCCGGGCGAGGCCTCGGCGGCAGTCCAGCTGCGCGACAGGGCGCCGCGTCTCCTGGAAACATGCAACGGACATCTGGGGATGGTGGTGGTCGGAGGTGGGTACACCAGTCGCGAACTGGCAGTCTTCGCCGGCATCCCGGTGATCGGCGATGTTCCGATCGATGCTCCGGCGGCAGCCGTGGCCAGTGGGTCGTCCGGGGCGGAGCGTCGTCTGGAGCGATCCCTGTTGTGGATGGCGGCGGTGCGCACGTCCGCCACCCTGGCCGCCCGTCTCGATTCGGGATGGCCGGACGGGCTCGGGGCGGCGGAGTCCCGGTCTCCCGACGGTCCCGTCCCGGAGGTGACCGGAGTCCGTCGGTGGATGGCCGGCCTCCGTCGATCCTCCGAGGGGATGCGGACCCGGGTGGCGCCGTCCGGAGACGGGGCGGCACCTGCCGCCAACGAGACCGCCGACGACCGTCAGGGGGTGGACGCGTGACCGCCGCCCTGGCATCTGCGCTCCGTCAGCGGGTGGCCGAGGATCTCGCGGGGCACGAGGCGTCGTCGCTGACGGGTGGCGACCGAAGGGAGTTCGCCAGGCAGCGCACATTCCACCACCTCGACGCACTCGCCGATGCCGAAGCCGCAGCCGTTGACGGCGGGCCGGCCATCCAGCTGTCCCGGCAGGAGGAGCAGGGGTTGGCACAGGCGGTGCTCGATGCCCTGTTCGGGCTGGGCCGCCTGCAGACACTGGTGGACGATCCGGACATCGAGAACATCGACATCAACGGGTGCGACCAGGTGTGGGCCAGCTTCGCCGACGGTTCCAAGCGGTTGATGGACCCCGTGGCGGACTCCGACGAGGAACTGGTGGACCTCATCCGATCCGCGGCCGGCCGGTTCGGGCTGTCCGAGCGCCGGTTCGACACGGCCCGTCCCGAACTCGATCTCCAGCTTCCGGGCGGAGCCCGTCTGTCGGCACTCATGGCCGTGTCGGCCCGGCCGGCGGTGTCGATCCGCCGCCATCGGTTCGCCGACCTCTCGCTCGACGACCTCTGTGCGATGGGGGCGATGGACCCGGGCCTCCGGTCGCTGCTGGCGTCGGCCGTCCGGGCCAGGAAGAACATCGTGGTCGCCGGGGCGATGAACTCGGGGAAGACGACGCTGCTCCGGGCATTGGCGGCGGAGATCGACCCTCGGGAGCGGATCGTCACGATCGAGCAGGCCTTCGAACTCGGACTCGACGCCGCGACGGGCCGGCACCCGGACATGGTGGCACTCGAGGCCCGTCCGGCGAACATCGAGGGGGAAGGACGGATCCCGGTGTCCGACCTGGTGCGGCGGTCGCTCCGCATGAATGCCGACCGGGTCATTGTCGGCGAGGTCCTGGGCGACGAAGTGCTCCCGATGCTGAACGCCATGAGCCAGGGTCGGTCGGGCTCGATGTGCACGATCCACGCCGAGTCCTCCGCCGGGGTGTTCCGGCGAATCGCCTCCTACGCCGTCCAGGCGCCGGAACGCCTCCCACTCGAGGCGACGAACCTCCTGATCGCCGGGGCCCTGCACTTCGTCGTTCACCTCGATTCGGAGATGCACGACGATCCCGACCTGCCGTTCGATGGCGGCAGTTCCGACGGGGAGCTGCTCCATCGGGCCGGGTCCACCCGAGGGGAACTCGACGAGGCCGATCGGCCCCCGGTCCACTTCCCCGCCCGTGGATCGCGCGCCCGGTTCGTCTCCTCGGTCCGCGAGGTGATCGATGCCGAAGGCGTCCAGGTGGTCTCCAACGAGATCTACCGCCCAGGTCCGGATCGACGGGCGACGCCCGCGTCCCCGCTCCGCTCCGAGACCATCGACGAACTCCGCCGCTTCGGGTTCGAGCTGTCGCCTTCGGGAGGGGCGGTGGCATACCGATGACGGCGGTCATCACGCCGGAGCTGGCGGTCTGGGCCCTCGGACTCGCGCTCGGCCTGGGGCTGACGGGACTGGGCGTAGGAGTCGTGTCGCGCCACCGGGCAGCCGACGAGAATTCGTCCGGAGCGTCCGGTGCCCGAATGGGGGCACTGACGTCAGGTGCTCGGGGAACGGGACTCGACGTCCCCGCACTGCTGGTGGCCGCCGCCGTCGGGGTGGCGTGCGCGGTCGTCACCGGATGGCCTGTGGCTGCGCCGATCGGTGGCGCGGCGGCCTACGGGCTGCCCCGACTGCTCCGGCAGACGTCGGGCGCGGCCTCCGTCGCCACCATCGAGGCGGTCGCCACCTGGACCGAGATGCTGCAGGGCACACTGGCCGCATCAGCCGGCCTCGGTCAGGCGATCATGGCCACGGCGGAACTGAGCCCGGGCCCGATCCGGACGGCCACCGAGCGATTGGCGGCCCAGATCCAGGCAGGCGTGGAGCCGCGGACCGCCCTCCTGCGCTTCGCCGACGACGTGGGGGATCCCTGTGCCGACAGGGTCGTCTGCTCATTGCTCCTGGCCTTCTCCTCGCGTGCCCAACGTCTGGGGGACCTGTTGAGCGCACTGGCCGATTCGACCCGAGAGGAAGTGGCGCTCCGGCTCCGGGTCGAGACGAGCCGGGCATCGGTCCGCAGCGGTGTCCGGACCGTGGTGGTGTTCTCCGTGGCCTTCGCGGCGGGACTCGCACTGCTCGCCCGCCCGTATCTCGCCCCGTTCGACACCACCACGGGGCAGGTCGTGCTCGTGGTCGTCGCCGGGCTGTACGCCGCAGGCCTCATCTCGATGGTCACGTTGGCGCGCCCTCCGAAGGCCATCCGACTACTCGGGAAGGATGTGGTGGGGCAGTGACCGAAGCAGTCGTCCTGGCCGTCCTGATCGCCGTCGGACTGATGGGAACGGTGGTCGGGCTACGTCCCGGCGGCCCTCCGCTCGAGACGGTGTGGACGACGTGGCAGCGTTCCGCCGCCCCCCGCCCGACTCCGGGCGCCGGGCGGTCGGCACCTACGGGCCTGGGAACAGGCCTGGCCCTCCGGCTCGAAAGGAGTCGGTGGATCAGCCCGACGAGGATGCGTGGGCTCGAGTCCGCTCTGGCGATCACCGGCTCCGATCTCCCGCTGTTCGCCTCGCGACTCGTCGTGACCGAGGGCGTCTGCGCACTCGGCCCGTTCGGGCTCTGGTTCGTCCTCCAGGTGACAGGATTCCCCTGTTCGCTGGGTCTCGCCGCCATCGCCGTTGCCTTCGCGGTTCCCCTCGCCGCGCTGGCGTCCGTCACCTCGGTGTTCCGGAGGGCGGAGGAACGCAGGCGGCACTTCCGGGTGGTGATCGCGTCCTTCGTCGACCTGGTCGTGCTCAGCCTGGCCGGGGGCGTCGGGATCGACGGCGCACTGTTCGCCGCGGCGCAGGTGACCCCTGACTGGGCGGCACGTCGGATGTCCCGGGCACTGCTCACGGCACGGGACAGCGGGATCGCTCCGTGGACGGCCCTGGCTGCGGTCGGAGCCGAACTCGGCGTGACGGAACTGGTCGAACTGTCCACCACCGTCCAGCTCGCAGGTACCGAAGGGGCGCGGATCCGCCAGGCCCTGACCGCCCGTGGCGCGTCACTGCGCAGGCACGAGCAGGCCGAGGCCGAATCCGCCGCCAATGCCATGACGGAGCGCCTCTTCCTCCCGGGGGCGCTGCTGCTCCTCGGATTCCTCGTCTTCATCGGGTTCCCGGCGGTCCATCGGATCCTCGGAGGGTTCTGACCGGTGTCCACCACGGGTCCTGCCGGAGCACCCCGGGCGCTCGGCTGCGCGTCACGGGTCCGACGGCGGCGGGGGGTCGCCCTCGCCACACCATCTGTCCCACCCCAACCAACAGAACAGGAGCACATCACATGTCCACACACGTCACCGTCCTCTGGACGTACCTTCGGGCCCGCTTCGGGGCAGCAGGTGGATGGAACGAGGCAGGGACCGTGGTCGAGAAGGTCATCCTCACTGCGATCTTCGCCGCTCTGGCCATTGCCGTCGGAGCGATCATCGTGGCCAAGGTGACCTCCAAGGCCAACTCCATCAACCTCAATTGACCCGGTCGACGTCGACTCGGTCCGACCGGTCCGGGCCCCGACGCCTATCGGGGCGCACATCGGGCCCCACCCGTCGACGCCGCCTCGGCGGCATCCGGCGCATCCGGCGCATCCGGCACAGCCGGCACAGCCGGAGCATCCGGCATATCCGGCATATCCGGCACATCCGGTCGGACCACGGCTCATCGATCGTCGGGGCCGTGATCGTCGTGCCGGTCCTGATGGTCCTGCTGCTGCTGGCCGTCCAGTTCGCGCTGTGGATGCACGCGTCCCAGGTCGTCCAGCTGGCGGCCTCCGAAGGGGATCGCAGCGCACGGTCGTTGGGCGGGGGGCCGGCAGCGGGCGTGGCCACGGCCCGCTCCGTGGTCGACGGACCGGGATCCGATGTGATGGCGTCCACGGTCACCGCCGCCGTGCTCGCCGGGGATGCCGAGCTGCTCCGGGTCTCGGGGCAGGCGACGTCAGTGCTTCCCGGTCTGTCGTTCGCGGTCAGCGCCAGTGCGGTCGGGCCCATCCAGGAGTTCAGGGGGTCGGAATGAGGTCCGCCCGGGAGCACGACGAGGCGGGGAGCCTGACCGTGGAGCTCGTCGTCCTGACGCCGGTGCTCCTGGTGGTCATCCTTGCGTCCCTGGTGTTCGGCCGGGTGTCGGAGGCGCGTCAGCAGGTCGTCGAGGCGGCGAGAGCAGGCGCCGAGGCCGCCGCGGTCCTGCCCACGGTGGGCACCGCCCAGTGGGTTGGGTCGACCAATGCGGTGATCGATCTCCTGGGGCGCTCCCACACCTGTGCCCACGCGGCGATCGCGGTGGACACCAGCCATTTCGTCCCCGGGGGCTATGTGACGGCACGGGTCTCGTGCCTGGTGCTCCTCTCGGACATCGGGTTCCCCGGGCTCCCCGGGTCGACCACGGTCTCGGCGTCGGCCACCGCCCCGATCGACCCGTACCGGTCGGTCGGGTGATCACGTGAGGACCTTCCGACGGAACGGCGCATGGTCTGGGCCCGGTGGCTGCGACAGACGAGGGCGTGCTCCGGGCGCCCACTCCCCCCACGCCCTCGGCGTCGCCGCCCGCCTCGACCGGCCACGGACTGACGGCGGAGCACTGACGGCCTTCGCCGCCCTGCTCCTGGTCGGACTGGTGGCACTGATCGGACTCGTCGTCGACGGGGGGGCTGCACTCACTGCGCACCAGTCCGCTCAGGTGGAAGCCGAGCAGGCGGCCCGTTCCGGTGCTGGTGCCCTCAGTGTCGACGCGCTGCGGAGCGGCACGGTCCAGCTCGATGCGGCGGCCGCCGTGAGCGCCGCGGAGCAGTTCACCGCCACCGCGGGCCATCCAGGGACGGCAACGGTGACCGGCGGCATCGTCACGGTGCGCATCCAGTACGCGGTCCCGACCGTTGTGCTCGGCATCATCGGCATCCGGAACCTCCGGGTGTCGGCCGTGGCCTCGGCCGAGAACCTCACAGGCGTCACGACAGGGACACCATGAGCAGCGACGCCCGCAGCACCCGGACGCCACGTCGGGCGCGGGTGGTCCGGGTGGCCGCCGCCGCAGCACTTGGAGTGGCGTGCATCGGCGTTCCCCTCTGGCTGATCGCCATCGGCGGCATGCCGAATGCCCATCTCGATCCCAAGCCGCTGTGGACGGCCATCGTCGGTCCACGGACTGGCGACACCCGCGTGGTGGTGGCCTGGTTCGGCCGGGTGGCGCTCGTCCTGGCCTGGGCCGCCTGGCTGTGGATCCTGGTCTGCGTCGTCATCGAGCTCCGGTCATGGAGGTCCGGCCGGTCCCCGAAGCATCTACCTGCCAGCCACACGCTGCAGTGGATGGCGGCCTGCCTGGTCGGCACGGCATTCGCCATGGGCGGCGCGGGGCGCGCTCCCATGCAGGGACACCCGGCCGGCGCTCCTGGAGCCGGCGGTCGCGCCCCGGTCCCCGTGATCCGGGTCCTGGGTGCTCGGGCGCCGCTGCTGATGGACGACTCGGCTCCGGAGCAGTCCGCTACCGGGACGCGGTCCGTTCCCTCCACCGATGCGGGTGGCGGGCCTGTCGGTGCCGAGGTCACTCCGGCGGGGACACCGCAGGAAGCGACAGCCGTCCTCTGCGGGCCTGCAACGGAGCCAGAGGGCGTGCCGGAACGCCTGGGCGTACACGTGGTGGTCGGACGCCAGACGCTGTGGTCCGTGGCCGAGCTGCGGCTCGGCTCGCCCAGGCGATGGAAGGAGATCGCGGAACTCAACTACGGCCGGTTCCAGCCGGACGGAGCCAGGCTGGGTGACGACCACTGGATCAGCCCTGGCTGGCAGCTCGTGCTGCCCCCGGCTGATCCGCTGGTGACCGCGGACGGGACCGGTAGGTCCGAGTCGGCGGGAGGGAACGTCCGAACCGGTGGGGTCGACCGACCCGGAGCGGCATCCAGGGAGGAGACGCTGCCTCGATCGTCCGACGGCGAGCCCGATGTCACCGCGGTCGTAGCGGCTGGTTCCCGGGTTCCGGACGCCACCCCGGCCCGGAGGATCCCCACCACGCCGGTACTGCCCCTCGGGGCGGGGATCGTGGGTGTGGGCGTGGCAGACGTCGTCGACCGGTTGCGCAAGGTCCAGCAGCGTCATCGAGGTGCGGGTACCGGGATCCGCCTTCCTGACCAGGTCCTGCGTCAGTTCGAGCAGCGGCTGCGCGTCGGAAGGGGTGCGGATGCACTGCGGGCCGTGGAGGACGCGCTCGTGCTCTTCCATGAGTCCACACGCGAGTCGACGCACCTCGTCCGGATCATCGGGGTCGAGGTGTCCGATGCCGCCGTCCACGTGAAGCTGGACGCACCGGAGGGACGGGAGGGACTGGACCCGTCCGTGATCCGCGCGCCGTTCAGCCTGGGACCCGGGCCGTTCGAGGTCTCGGTCGAACGTGAACGGATCCCCGGTCGGAGGAGCGAGTACCCGCGCCAGGCCCGCGCCGGCTTCCCGTTCCCCACCCTCGTCACCATCGGACGGATGGGGGAGAGGGTGGTGATGGTGCATCCGGAGGGCCTCGGCTCACTGGTGATCTCCGGGGACCGTCACGATGCGGAAGGCGTGGCCCGTGCGCTCGCCCTCGAACTGGCCACCTCGCGGTGGTCGGGCTCCGTCGACCTCGTGCTGGTCGGCTTCGGGGCGATGCTGGAACGGTTCGACCGCGTGTCGGCCGTGAGCTCCGTGGGACCGCTGATCGCCGACCTGTCGTGGCGGCAGCTGCGTGACTCCGTGGTTCTGGAGGAACGGGGGTTCGTCTCGTCGGTCGAGGCGAGGAGCACGGACCGGGGCCGGACCTGGGAGCCGATCGTGGTCATCTGTGGACCGAACGTCGCCGCCGACGACGTGCGGGCGCTGGTCGACATCGGCCGTGGCGGCCGATGCGGCATCGCGGTCATCGCCGTCGGGACCGACGGACTCCATGGGTGCGGGCCGATCCACCAGATACGTGCCGGAACCGACGGGAGGACGCCGATCGTGGAACTCTTCGGGGACCGCCTCGAGGCGCAGCAGATCGATCATGGCGATCTGTCCCACGTAGACGATCTGGTACGCACTGCGTGTCTCGGTGTGCCGGGTCCTGCCGCTCCACCGACGGCTGATCACGCCGAGAACGAAGGCGGTGGATCCGTCGAGACCGTCGCCGCACTCGTCGACAGGCGTCCGGCGACCTCGGCCCGGGTGGCGCCACCCGGTGTGATCGAACCGGATGTCTCGGCCGCCGATCCAGGTGGGGATGTTCCCGTCCCCCGTGGCCGAACAGGGAGGCCTTCCGGTGCTGAAGTGGAGGTTGCGGTGCTCGGGCCGTTGGAGATCCGGGGTGCGGCCCGGGAGTTCACCCGGGCGTGGGCTCGTGAGCTCGTCGTCTACCTGGCCATGCACCCCGATGGCGCGTCGAACGAGTCGTGGGCCACCGCCCTGTGGCCGGAGCGGGTCATGGCGCCGTCGAGCCTCCATTCGACGGCGTCGGTCGCCCGACGATCGCTCGGCAAGGCGCTCGACGGAACCGATCATCTGCCGCGGTCCCACGGACGTCTGGCGCTGGCCTCGTCGGTCGGCACCGACTGGGATCGCTTCCTCGCGTTGGCCGACTGCGAGGACACCGATCGATGGAAGGAGGCGCTGTCGCTCGTGCGCGGCCGGCCCCTGATGGGCCTCCGCTCCACGGACTGGTCGATCCTCGACGGCACGGCGCCGGCCATGGAGTCGGCGATCGTCGACCTGAGCGGTCGGCTGGCGGGAGCGTGTCTGCGGGCGGGGGATCCTCGCGGGGCCGAGTGGTCGGCCAGGCGGGGACTGATGGTGAGCCCCTATGACGAGCGGCTCTACAGGATGCTGCTGCGGGCAGCGGACGCAGCGGGGAACCCCGGCGGGGTCGAATCGGTGATGGCCGAACTGGTCCGGATCGTCGCCGACGAGATCGAGCCGGTCGAGTCCGTCCATCCGAGTACGTTGACGCTCTACCGGTCGCTCAGCCGCAGGCGGGTGCCGGTCCCGTGAACTCCGGCGCGACTGATGGTTGTCGGGATGTGCCAGGAGGGGGCCGGGCGCTCATCGTCGACCCCCGAACGGTGACCGTCCTGCCCGGGCGACCGTCTTGCGGTGATGACTGTGGCGCCCCGGTGCCGGGCGCGCTCGATCCCTCCCGGGCAGCCCCGCCAGGATGTGGACGAGAAGGGAGGGACGCGACGGATCACCCGCGGACCACGGGGACCACGGGGACCACGGGGACCACGATTGGAGCCGACCGCCAGCGATGCGGCAGGTCCGAGGCCGAACTCCCTACAGCGCCAGCTCGGCGATCGTCCGCAGGGTGTTGACGTCTCCGGATACCAGCAGCGACGTGGCCATCGACTCGCGCCAGCGCTCGATGTCGTCCCGGATCTTCTCCTTGGGGCCGATCAGGGCGGTGTCCTCGATCAGCTTGGTCGGGACGGCGGCGGCTGCCTCGTCCTTGCGACCGGCGAGGAAGAGCTCCTGGATCTTGGTGGCCTCGGCCTCGTAACCCATGCGGGAGAAGACGTCGAAGTGGAAGTTCATCGACTTGGCACCCATGCCGCCGATGTAGAGGGCGAGCATCGGGCGCATGAAGTCGGCGGCGGTCTCGACGTCGTCGGCGATGATTGTCGCCGCGAACGCGATGACCTCGAAGTCCTCGGCCGTGTGCCGCGCGCCAGGACGGGCGAAGCCCTCGTCGAGGTAGGGCTGGTAGGCGTCGACCGCTCCCGGGGAGAAGAAGATCGGGAACCAGCCGTCCGCGATCTCGGCGGCGAGGGCGATGTTCTTCGGGCCCTCGGCTCCCATCACGATCGGGATGTCGTTGCGCAGCGGGTGGGTGATCGGCTTCAGCGCCTTGCCCAGCCCGGTGCCGCCCGGGTAGGGGAGGGGGTAGTGGGGCCCGTCGCTGCTGACCGGCTGCTCACGGGCGATGACCTGGCGCACGATGTCGATGTACTCGCGGGTGCGGGCCAGCGGCTTCTCGAAGCTCTGGCCGTACCAGCCCTCGACGACCTGGGGGCCGGACACGCCCAGCCCGAGGACGAACCGTCCGCCCGACAGGTGGTCCATGGTGAGTGCGGCCATGCCCATGGCGGTCGGCGTGCGGGCCGACAGCTGGCACAGGGCGGTGCCCAGGCGGACCCGCTCGGTCTGCGATCCCCACCAGGCCAGCGGGGTGAGGGCGTCCGAGCCGTAGGCCTCGGCCGTCCAGATCGAGTCGTACCTGAGGCGCTCGGCCTCGGCGACCAGCTCGACGGCGTTCGGAGGCGGCCCGGAACCCCAGTAGCCCAGCTGCAGTCCGATCTTGAGATCCTTCATTGGTTCCTCCCCGGAAACGTGATGCGGAAACCCTAGCAAGCCCGATTGTTTGACAACGGTGGAAGAACGAACGGGACCGACAGCGGGGCCCGGCCGGTCAGACCTACCGCATCGGTGCGATGAAGTCCTCGGCGTAGCGCTCGCACTGCTCGAGCCGCTTGGCCCGGAAGCTCTCGGGCGTGTCGCCGTCGGCGGCCTCGGCCAGCATCCACGGGGCGCACAGCAGGTCGGTGACGCCGGCGTCCTCCAGTCGCCTGTAGAGGTCGAGGTCGGGGAAGGCCTTCACCGCCAGGTACAGCGCGAAGTCCTCGCTCTGCCGGCCGGCCTTGGCCAGAGCGTCGTGGACCATGGCCACCTGGGCGAAGGCCTCGTCGGGGAAGGCGGCCCCGGTGTTGATCCAGCCGTCGCACAGGGTGGTGGCCCGGCGCAGGGCGGGCTCGGAGTCGCCGCCTCCCAGGATCGGTACCTGCTGGGTGGGCGCCGGGTTCATCTGGCACTCCGGCACGTCGTAGTGGGACCCGTGGTACTCGACCCATCCGCCCTGCCACAGGGCCCGCAGCGCGGGGATCATGTCGTCGAGGCGCTTGCCCCGGTTGTGGAAGTCCTGCCCGGTCTGGACGTACTCCTCCTTGCACCAGCCCACGCCGACCCCCAGGCGCACCCGGTTGTCCGACAGCACGGCAGCGGTGCCGACCGACTTGGCCACGGTGATCAGGTCACGCACCGGGGCGATGTAGATGCCGGTGGTGAAGGTGACGTCGGTGGTGATGGCGGCCAGTGAGGAGACGAGGCACATCGGGTCGGGCCACTCGGTCTCCTTCTCCCAGAAGGGCGCCCCGTCGGGGGCGGTCGAGTACGTGTACTTGGACTCGAGTTGGCGGGGGTTGAAGAGGTGGTCGGACAGGTAGACGCCGTCGTAGCCCAGGCGGTCGGCGGCGAGGGTCAGCGCACGGACGTCCTCCAGGGGGAGGAACTGGACTGCTTGATGGAAGCGCATGGGCCTCGGCTTTCAGGAGTGCGTTCGAGAGTGCGATCGGACGAGGCGACTGTCGGGGACGTGGGTTCGGGCCGACCCCGCAGGGCCGACCCCGGAGTGCGGACCGGAGGTCACGGCGACGAGGAACGACGCAGGCGACCGGCCGGTCAGCCCACCGGGGCCGACGGGGCGAAGGCGACCGGGATGTGCTTGACCCCGTTGATGAAGTTGGAGCGCAGGCGCTGGACCTCGCCGTCCAGGCGGATGTCGGGCATGCGGTCGAGCAGGCGGTCGAACATCACCCGGATCTCCATGCGGGCCAGGTTGGCGCCCAGGCAGAAGTGGGGGCCGCCACCACCGAACGCCATGTGGTTGTTGGGCATGCGGCCGATGTCGAACCGGTCGGGGTCGGCGAACACCGTTTCGTCCCGGTTGGCCGAGATGTGCCAGAAGACGACCTTGTCGCCGGCGGAGATCTTCTGATCGCCCATCACCAGATCGCTGGTGGCCTGGCGGCGGAAGTGCATGACCGGGGACACGTAGCGGAGCATCTCCTCGACGGCCGAGGGGAGCAGTGAGCGGTCGGCCCGCAGGCGCTCCCACTGGTCGGGGTTGTCGAAGAAGGCGACCATGGCCCCCGAGATCAAGTTGCGGGTGGTCTCGTTACCGGCCACCGACAGCAGGAGGAAGAAGAGGTCGAGCTCGAGCTGACTCAGGCTGTCACCCTCGATCTCGGCCTGGGTGAGGACGCTGAACAGGTCGGCGTGGGGGTCGAGGCGCTTCTGCTCGCACAGCTGGTCGGCGTAGGCATAGAGCTCGATGGCCGCCTGCCCTGCGGCCTCGGCGGAGACCTGGTACTCGGGGTCGTCGGCGCCGACCATCCGGTTGGACCAGTCGAAGACCAGGTGCCGGTCCTCTTGGGGGACGCCCATGAGTTCGGCGATGACCTGAAGTGGCAGCTCGGCGGAGATCTGCTCGACGAAGTCGGCCGACCCCTGCTCGCACACCGCGTCGATGATCGAGTCGGTCGACGCCACCACCTTGGCCTCGAGGTCGCGGATCATGCGCGGGGTGAAGCCCTTGTTGACCAGGCGCCGGTACCGGGTGTGCATGGGCGGGTCCATGTTGACCATCATCATCCGCTGCTGCTCGATCAGCTCTTCGTCGAAGTCGGGGAAGAGGGACGTCTTGCGGGCCGACGAGAAGTGCTCGTAGTCCCGGTTGACGCCGACGCAGTCGTCGAACCGGGTCACGGCCCAGAACCCATCGGCCTCGCCCTCGGGATCCGGGTGCCAGTAGACCGGGGCCTCCTTGCGGAGCTGGGCGAACCACCCGTAGGGCACGCCGTCGACGAAGCTCCCCGGGTCGCAGAGGTCGATGTCGGCCAGATCCATGTGGTTTCCCCCTGGTGGAACGCCCGTCCTCCCGGGCGGCTGCCGGTCTCGAGGGGCCCGGTGCCGTGCCTGGGAAACAGTGACGTTTCTAGAACGCGTATCAGTTATCATAGGACAGCTGCACCCGGGTCTCCACCGTGACGGAGCCCGGTGGCACGCCGAACGATGGCCCGGACGAGCCGGATGCTGGGGGGCGGCGCGGGACGGGAACCTGACCGTGACCGTGGGCGGTCCCGCAGGCCCTGCTCCGACGACGCCGTACCGACGGCGGCGCCGAACCGACGTCGACCGACGACCCGAGCACGCACCCCACCGTTGCGCATGCAGAGGACGCCAAGTGGAGGGAACCCACGTCATGCACCTCGAAGAGACGCCCGAACAGCTGGCACTGCGAGCGGAGCTCCGGGCCTACTTCGCCCAGCTGGTGACCCCCGAGGTGCGCCACGCGCTCGACAGCGAGACCGAAGGCGGCGAGGCGTTCCGGAAGATGGTCCGCCAGATGGGCTCGGACGGCTGGCTGGGTATCGGCTGGCCTGTCGAGTACGGCGGCCAGGGGCGCCCGGCCACCGACCAGTTCATCTTCTTCACCGAGGTCCAGCGGGCCCGGGCCCCATTCCCCTTCGTCACCCTTTCCACCGTCGGCCCGATGATCATCAACCACGGCACCGAGCAGCAGAAGAAGTTCTTCCTCTCGGGCATCCTGGCCGGCGAGATCAACTGCGCCATCGGCTACACCGAGCCCGAGGCCGGCACCGACCTGGCGTCGCTGCGCACCCGGGCCGTGCTCGACGGTGACGAGTGGGTCATCAACGGCAACAAGATCTTCACCAGCGGTGCCGACCAGTCCGACTACATCTGGCTGGCGTGCCGCACCGACCCCGACGCACCGAAGCACAAGGGCATCTCGATCATCATGGTGCCCACCTCGTCGCCGGGGTTCTCGTGCACGCCCATCGTGACCGTGGGCGGTGTCGCCACCACCGCCTCGTACTACACCGACGTGCGGGTGCCGAAGGACGCTCTGGTCGGAGACCTCCACGGTGGCTGGCGGCTCATCACCGGGCAGCTGAACCACGAGCGGGTGGGGCTGGCCGCGGTCAGCGCCCTGGCTTTCCGGCTGTGGGACGAGACGGCGGCGTGGGTGGTCGAGCAGGGCCTGACCGATGTCGGGTGGATCCAGAGCGACCTGGCGCTGACCCATGCGCTGCTCGAGGCCCAGAAGCTGCTCACCTGGCGGATGACGGCGGCGGTGGCCGATGGCACGCTGGGTGCGTCCGACTCGTCGTCGGTCAAGGTCTTCGGCACCGAGTCGACGGTCGAGATCTACCACAAGCTCCTCGGGATCGTGGGGTCCGCCGGCTACCTCAGCCCGGGATCACCGGGTGCTGTGCTCCACGGCGACCTCGAGCGTGCCGGCCGCCAGGCCCAGATCAACACCTTCGGCGGTGGTGTCAACGAGATCCAGCGGGAGATCCTGGCCATGGCCGGCCTCGGCATGAAGCGCGGTGCCCGATGACCGACACCCTCTCCCTGGACGACAAGCTGCAGGCCTTCGTGGGACAGACCGCGGGACCGGCCACCCGGGGCCGTTACCCGGTGAACGAGCCGATGATCTCCCACTGGGTGGAGGCCATGGGCGACTTCAACCCGGTCTACGTGGAAGACGAGGCCGCACGCGCCGCCGGCTTCCCCGGGGTCATCGCCCCGCCCACCATGCTCCAGGCCTGGGTCATGCGGGGCCTGCGGGCCAGCCTCGAGGCCGACGCCGCCCGCCATGCCGCCCGCCACGCCGCCCGCGATGCCGCCGGCGATGCCGCCCGCGATGCCGGTCAGGCCTCGGCTGACTCGCCCAGCGACCAGGTGATGGCCCTGCTCGACAGCGCCGGGTTCACCTCGGTGGTGGCCACCAACTGCGACCAGCACTACGAGCGCCCGCTGGTCCCTGGCGACCACCTGGCGGTCACCTCGGTCATCGATGCCGTCTCGGGGGAGAAGAAGACCGGCCTCGGCGTCGGCCACTTCATCACCAACCGGCTCGAGTTCCGGGACCAGACCGGCGACCTGGTCGCCACCATGCTGTTCCGCATCCTCAAATTCAAGCCGGGCACCGGAGCCGCGGCCAAGGCCCCCGAGGCGTCCGTGGAGCAGGCCGCACCCCGCCCCCTGCGTCCCCGTCCGGCGCTCACCCAGGACAACTCGTTCTTCTTCGAGGGCGCCAAGCAGCACAAGCTGCTCATCCAGCGCTGCGTCGGCTGCGGGACCCTCCGGCACCCGCCCCGGCCGTCGTGCGCCAGGTGCCGCTCGTTCGAGTGGGACACGGTCGAGGCGTCCGGGAAGGGCACGATCTTCAGCTTCGTGGTCAATCACTACCCGCAGGTCCCGGCCTTCGACTACCCGCTGGTGGTCGCCCTGGTCGAACTGGAGGAGGGGACCCGCCTGATCGCCAACGTGTCGGGCATCACCCCGGAGATCGCCGCCATCGGCATGGCCGTCGAGGTCGGGTTCGAGGACTTCGACGCCGAGCTTTCCCTCCCGGTGTTCCACCCCGCCGGTGCAGCCGCAACCGCGGCCGCAACCGCACCCGCGGCCGTCGGCCCAGTCGCCCCCACGCACGCAGACGAGACGAGGACGAACTGATGGACTTCACCTTCAACGACGAGCAGACGGCGGTCCGCGAGGCGGCCGACGGCATCCTGTCCGGCCTGGTCAACCCCGACCGGGTCCAGGAGGTCGAGGCGACCGAGGACCGGGTCGACCGTGCTCTGTGGGCCGAGCTGGCCAAGGCCGACCTGCTTGGCCTGGCCGTGCCGACGGCCGACGGTGGCGGTGGCTACGGGATGGTCGAGCTGTGCCTGCTCTTGGAGGCCCAGGGCAAGGTGGTGGCCCCGGTGCCGCTGTGGGCCACGCTGGTGCTGGGGGTACTGCCGGTCGCCGAGTTCGGCTCCGACGTTCTCCGCGCCGCGCTGCTGCCCGGGGTGACCGCCGGCGACGTGCTCCTCACCGCGGCGCTGGCCGACGTGGCCGACGACATCGCGGTGGGCGGCGGCGGCCGGCCGTCGGTGGGCGCCGGCGTGAACGACGACGGAACCCTCACCGTGAGCGGCACCGCCCACGCCGTCCCCTACGCCCACGTGGCCCACCGGGTCCTGGTGCCGGTGGCGACCCCCGGCGGCGTCGTGGTGGCTGCGGTCGACCCCGGCGCTGCCGGGGTGACCGTCGAGCGTGCGCTGACCACCAACCGCGAGATCCACCCGCACCTCCACCTCGACGGTGCGACCGTCGGGCCGGACGAACTCCTGGCCGGCGGCGACGCCTCGAGGGGTGGCGAGGTGCTGTCGTGGATCCTGAACCGGGCCTGGACCGGACTGTGCGCCCTGCAGGTCGGGGTCACCGAGTCGGCCATCGCCCAGACCGCCGAGTACCTGAACACCCGCGAGCAGTTCGGACTCCCGCTGGCCACCTTCCAGGCCACCAAGATGCGGGCGGCCGACGCCGCCATCGACACCGAGGCCATCCGGGTCACGGCGTGGCAGGCGGCGTGGCGCCTGGACAATGGGCTGGACGCCGACCGTGCGGTCAACGTGGCCGCCTGGTTCGCCTCCGAGTCGGGCCAGCGGGTGGTCTTCGCCACCCAGCACCTCCACGGGGGGATGGGCGCCGACATCTCGTACCCGATCCACCGCTACTTCCTGTGGGGCAAGCAGATCGAACTCCTGCTGGGCTCGCCCAGCGCCCAACTGGCCCGCTTGGGCCGCCAGGTGGTGGCCGGGCTGGCGACCTCTGAGGCGGTGCCGGTATGAGCGACGCCATCATCAACGACACCTTCCGGCCCACCACCCGGACCCTGGGCGAGGTCACCGTCGGGGACGAGCTCCCTGCGCTGGTCGTCCCGCTGACCCGTACGCTGATCGTGTCCACCGCCATGGCGTCCCGGGACTACCAGGACGTCCACCACGACGCCAAGCTCGCCGTCGAGCGCGGTTCCAAGGACATCTTCATGAACATCCTCTCCACCAACGGGCTGGTCGGCCGGTACGTGACCGACTGGGCCGGGCCGGGCGCCGTGCTCACCGACGTGAACATCCGGCTGGGGGTGCCCAACTACCCGGACGACACCATGACCCTGACCGGTGCGGTCACCGCCAAGGTCGACACCGTCGACGCCGACGGCAGGGGAGCGGTCGAGGTGACCCTCCGGGGTGCCAACGGCCTGGGCGACCACGTCACCGGCACCGTCCGCCTGCTGCTGCCCTCGGGAGGTGCCCAGTGAGCGGGACCGAGCACTCCTTCGTCGGCACCACCGCCATCGCCGGGATCGGCGCCACCGAGTTCTCCAAGGAGTCGGGTCGCAGCGAGCTGCGCCTGGCCGTGGAGGCGGTCGACCTCGCCCTGCGCGACGCAGGCATCGAGCCGTCCGAGGTGGACGGGCTGGTCACCTTCAGCTCGGACACCAACCCCGAGATCGAGATCGCCCGCAGCCTGGGCATGGGGGAGCTCTCCTTCTTCAGCCGCATCCACTACGGCGGCGGGGCCGGGTGCGGCACCATCCAACAGGCGGCGATGGCCATCGAGGCCGGCGTGGCCGACGTGGTGGTCTGCTATCGGGCGTTCAACGAGCGCTCGGGCAACCGGTTCGGCGCCGGCGTCCAGGGTCGGCTCCCGATGCCCAACGCCGAGACTGCCCACTTCGCCTGGTACGCGCCGCAGGGCCTGCTGACGCCGGCGCAGTGGGTGGCCATGGCCGCCCAGCGCTACCTGCACGTGACCGGGGCCACCTCCGAGGACCTCGGCCGGGTGGCGGTGGCCGACCGCAAGCACGCCGCCACCAACCCGAGGGCCTGGTTCTACGAGAAGCCCATCACCCTCGAGGAGCACCAGGCGTCGCGATGGATCGTGGAGCCGCTCCACCTGCTCGACTGCTGCCAGGAGACCGACGGCGGCCAGGCTCTGGTGGTCACCTCGCTGGAACGGGCCCGCGACCTGGCGAGCACGCCGGCCGTCATCCAGGCGGCGGCCCAGGGTGCGGGCCCCGGCCAGGAGATGATGACCTCCTACTACTACGACGACCTCACCGTGCTGGGCGAGATGGACGCCGTCGCCCGTCAGCTGTGGCAGACCTCGGGCCTGTCGCCGGCCGACATCCAGACGGCGGTCATCTACGACCACTTCACCCCCTACGTGCTCTACCAGCTGGAGGAGCTCGGGTTCTGCGGCAAGGGCGAGGCCAAGGACTTCGTGAGGGACGGCAACATCGAGATCGGCGGCGGGCTGCCCGTGAACACGCACGGGGGACAGCTGGGCGAGGCCTATCTCCACGGGATGAACGGCATCGCCGAGGGCGTGCGCCAAGTCCGGGGCGACTCGTACAACCAGGTGCCCGACGTGGAGCACGTACTGGTCACCTCGGGTACGGGGGTCCCGACCAGCGGGCTGATCCTCGGCGTCGACCGCTGATCCTGGCGGGAGGATCGGCACTCCGCCGGCCCACCGACCCGCCGCCCGGCTCGTCCGGATCGTCCTGACCGTCTGCACGAGCGGCGGGTCGTAGCCGGCACTCAGGAGTCCCGGCCGGTCAGCTGCATGATTGGTACTGTTCGGCCGTTCGCCCGTCCACGTGCGTGGCCGGGTCGGATAGGCGGTTCACCATGACCATGACACCTCCCACCCAGCTGGCCGAGGCCTCGACCCCGATCGAGGTCCGCTTCGGGACCGCACGGGACCAGCGGCGCCTGACCGTGGCCTTCCGCCTGATCCTGGTCTTCCCCCAGTGGATCGTGCTCGGCTGCGTGGGGATCGGCGCCGCCGTGGTCGTCTTCCTGGGTTGGTTCGCCGCGCTGTTCACCGGGAGGCTGCCGGCCTCGTTCGCCAAGTTCATCCTCGGCTTCCTCCGCTGGCAGGCGCGGGTGGGTGCCTACACCTTCCTGCTGACCGACGTCTATCCGCCGTTCACTCTCGACCCCGACCCGTCCTATCCGGTGGATGTCATCGTCACCACCGGCCGCCTCAATCGGGCCGCCGTCCTGTTCCGCTTCATCCTGGTCTTCCCCGGGTACATCGTCTCGGCCGTCCTCACCTCGGGCATGTACGCGTTCTCCTTCGTCACCTGGATCATCACCCTGGTCACCGGGCGGATGCCCGACAGCATCTTCGGCGCCTCGGCTGCCGCCCTCCGCTACCAGACCCGCTTCTACGGGTATGCCGCCATGCTCACGTCGGTCTACCCGGGCGGTGCCCTGGGCGACAGAGGACCGGACGGTCGGCCGTGGGCGACGTCGGTCTCCGGGACGGTCGACCTCGTGCTCCCGCCCCAGGCGTGGGGCCCGGCCCCGGTGCCGGTGTGGCCGCCGAACCCTGCCTGGAGCCCGACCGCGGCGTGGGAGCCGACCCCGGGCACCTGGACCACCGTCCCGCCGCCGTTCGTCCCTGCGACGTCAGCGGCCCCCCCGCCCCCTTCACCGTTGCTTCCCCCGTCCACCTCCGTCGGCGGCCCGGCGGCGACCGGTGACGCCCCGGCCCCCCCGCCGATGTTCGGCACGCCGCCCACGCCGCCTGGGCCACTTGCGCCGCCCGTGCCGCCCGTGCCGCTTGAGTCGCCCGTGCCGCCCGTGCCGCCCGTGCCGACGTATCCGGCGGACGGATCACCCGCACCATGGGCCCAGTCGGGAGCACCGCCACCACCTCCGGGATCGCCCTACCCGTCGCCGGGTCCGGCGCCCTACCCACAGGGGTCACCTCCGACCCC
>Ga0209048_10000893_pt1 | contig 31580 bp, 37 predicted proteins | sample FrelakmetCRP12CR_FD_187146 | JGI IMG/M metagenome (GOLD analysis project Ga0209048, IMG submission 187146) | Freshwater lake sediment microbial communities from the University of Notre Dame, USA, for methane emissions studies - CRP12 CR (SPAdes)... | ecosystem: Environmental > Aquatic >...
GCAACCCAGATCGCCTGCATCCCAGATCGCCTGCATCCAGGAGGAACCGATGGGCTTCGCCACCGAGAAGTTGGGTCAGTGGACCGCCGAGCGCGAGTTCAAGGTCGAAGCGGAGCGCACGAAGGCCTATGCCGCCGCGACCAACGACCCGATTCCCGCCCACACGGCCGGGGACGTCGCGCCACCGGTCTTCGCGGTGGTGCCCGTGTGGGATGCCCTCGTGGAGGCGATGGCCGGCGTCGTGCCCGAAGAGGCGCTGTTCTCCGTCGTGCACGGCGAGCAGGACATCTACTACCGCAAGCCGCTGGTACCCGGTTCGCTCGTGCGCAGCCGGGCCGCGGCCCTCGGTGTGCACGTGAAGCCGTCGGGCACGACCGTGGTCACGAAGGCCGAGACCCGCGACGAAACCGGCGACCTCCTCGTCGAGCAGTACTTCGTCGCGTTCTTCCGCGGCTTCTCCGACGGCGACAGCGCCGGCGAGCAGGCGCCCGACCACCGGTTGTCGGACGCCACGAAGACGGCTGAGCCCGTCGCCACTGTGACCCAGCAACTCGATACGGACCAGACCTTCCGGTACGCAGAGGCGTCCGGCGACAACATGCCGATGCATCTCGACGCGGACTTCGCCAAGTCGGTCGGTCTCCCCGGCATCATCATCCACGGTTTGTGCACGATGGCGTTCACGAGCTGGGCCGTCGTGCACTCGCTCGGGGGCGACGATCCATCACGGCTGCGCCGGTTGGCGGTGCGGTTCTCGAAGCCGGTGCTGCCGGGGCAGGAGATCACGACGAACATCTGGAAGTCGGGTGAATCGGATGGCGTCGTGACGTATGCCTTCGAGACCACGAATCCCGACGGCGATCTCGTGATCAAGGACGGTCTCGCGGAGCTCGCGAGCTGAGCGTCCGACTCCGGTTCTTTGCCCGGGCCCGCGAGGCCGCGGGCCGAAGCGAGGCGTCGATCGACGTCGGTGATGCGCCGACGTTGGACGCACTGCTGACGTGGGCTCGCCGCGAGTACGGCACCGAGTTCTCTGCCGTCCTGGAGACGTCGCGGATCTGGATCAACGGCGATTCCCCCGCCGACGACGGCGCCACACTGCTCGCCGACGACGACGAGGTCGCCGTGCTCCCTCCTGTCAGCGGCGGCTGACCCCGGTTGCGTTCCACGATGCGCGCGGGCCCGATTGCGGGTCCGAAGAGCGCGTTGTTAGCGTCGATCGGGGGGAGAAGCGATGCGGAGAGGCGAGGCCCTGGTCGTCTTCGTGCTGGTCGGTGGTTCGGTCGCGATGTCGTTCGCCGGTTCGGGCCCGATCGCCGGGGCCAAGACCGACCCGGTCGCGCAGGCCGCAGTCCGCGTGAAGCAGGCCCGCCAAGCGGCGAACACCGCCGCCGCGAACTACGCGGCGGCCGAGACCCGCTACGAGAAGCTCGGCGACGACGTGACCTCGATCGACGCCCGGATCAAGCAGACGGAGAGCGAAGCCTCCACCTACCGCGCCGCGGCGCAGGCGCGCGCCGTGAAGGCCTACCGCTCCGGTCGTTCGACGCCCGGGTCGGCGGATCCGTCCGATGCGCTCGACGCGGCGACCCGCCGTGCGCTGCTCAAACGTGTCAACGCCCGAGACAACGCCAGCGCCTCACGGCTGCGCTCGATCGAGGCCGACCTGGACGGCCAGCGTGCGCTCCTCAAGAACCGTGGGGCCGAGCAACAGCGCGCGCTCGAGCAGCTTCGGTCGGTGCGGCGCCAGCTCGATGCGAAGCTCGGCGCGAGCCAGAAGGCCTTGGCCGTCCAACAGTCGCTGGCCGCGAACCTCCGGCGACAGGCCGCCGCGCGGTCCCGGTCGCGTCGGACCGGCGACGCGGGCGGCCAGATCGTGGTGAACGCCAATGGCCGTGCCTGGACGTGCCCGGTGCCGAGCGCGGCCTTCACCAACGACTGGGGCCAGCCCCGGTCGGGTGGCCGGCACCATCAGGGCACGGATCTGTTTGCCGGTCGGGGCGCGGCCAACGTCGCGGTCGTGGCCGGTTCGGTCGGCGAGAACAGCGGAGGGCTCGGCGGCACGGCGGCGCTGCTCCAGGGCGACGACGGCAACCAGTACTACTACGCCCATCTGTCGGAGATCGTCGGCGGGGCCCGCCGGGTGAGCCAGGGTGAGCTCATCGGTCGGACCGGGAACTCGGGCAACGCTCGCGGCGGGCCCACGCACACGCACTTCGAGATCCGCATCGGTGGGCGCCGGGTGAATCCCTACCCGACGCTGCGGACGAACTGCTGAGACCCTGACCGTCACCAGCCCCTGGCCGTATCGGGCCGATTCGGCCGGATCATCGGGGGGATCGTCGGGGAGAAGCTCGCGAGACGACATGGTGCCGCCGCGGGTCGCGTCGCCAGTACGCTGGCGCGCGCCATGAACGACGACACCGACACCTCCCAACGGCGACGCCTCGACCGCGTGCTCTCGCCCGAGTACTCGGCGGGCGTCGCGGTCGCGTCCACCGACGACGTGCGCGCGATGCGCCAGGAGTGCAGCGAGATCGAGAACGAGGTTTCGTACGTCCGCCGATTGGCGCAGGCGCGCGTCGAGATCCTCAAGGCCGAGCTGGACCGCCGGGCCGCGGGCGGGTCCGTGGGCGATCTCATCGCCGCGCTGCCGAAGATCCTCGCGGGCGAGGGCGGTCCGCGCACGAGTGCGCCGAACACGCGGCTCCCGCAACAGTTCGCGCCGTCCCTCGACATCAAGTGGAACCGGGGACTCGAGCGGCTCGTCGCCGACGACACGCTCGCCAACCTGCCCACGCTCTCCGAAGAGGAGCTGCACGCCACGCTCGAGCAGCTCCGAGCCTTCGAGACGGAGATCTCCGAGACGCGCCGCGCGTTGCACAAGGTGATCGACGACTTCGATCTGGAGATCGCGATGCGCCGCAAGCTCGAGCAGGCCTGATCCGCGGATGAGCTCGGATCTTCTCGAGACGCGCCTGCACGACCTCGGCGAGTTCATCCGTGACCAACGCCGCAACGCCCGCCTGTCACTCCGCAAGCTGAGCGAGTTGGCGGGCATCTCGAACCCGTACCTGAGCCAGATCGAACGGGGGCTGCGCAAGCCGAGCGCCGAGATCCTCCAGTCCATCGCCAAGGGGCTGCGCATCTCGGCCGAGTCGCTCTACGTCCGGGCCGGGATCCTCGAAGAACGCGGTGACGAGCTCGATCTCGAGGCGTCGATCCTCGTCGACACCACGATCACGGAGCGCCAGAAGCAGGCCCTCGTCGAGATCTACCACTCGTTCCAGCGGGAGCGGTTGCGCGAGCAGCACGTCGGCTGAGAACCCGAGCGGGCGGGCCTTGCGCCCAGCCCGAAACCCGAGGGGGATCCCGACGCGGTCCCGGGTAGGATCCTGACCCAATGTCGATCCGTCGCCTCGCCATTCTCAGCATGCACACCTCGCCGCTGGCGCAGCCCGGCGCGGGCGACGGTGGCGGGATGAACGTCTACGTGCGGGCGCTCGCGAGCGCCCTCGCCCGAGCCGGTGTCGACTGCGACGTGCTCACCCGCGCCGATCACGCGGAGCAACCCGCCGTGATCGAGGTGGAGGACGGTTTCCGCGTGGTGCACGTGCAGGCGGGCCCCCAGCGTCCCGTGCCCAAGCACGACCTCCCGGAGCTCGTCGAGCCGTTCGTCGAATCCACGCTGGCCCTCGTCGACCGCGGCGCCGAGTACGACGTGTTGCACGCGAACTACTGGCTGTCGGGTGCCGTCGGCCATCGTCTGAAGCACGAGCTGGGTCTTCCGCTCGTCGCGACGTTCCACACCCTCGATCGCGTGAAGGCCGAGGCGGGGATGGACGACGATCCCGCGGAACGGGCGCGCGTCGAGTCGGACGTCATCCGTTGCGCCGACCTGATGCTGGCGTCCACCCGCGAAGAACGGTGCCAGCTCGTGGAGCTGTACGATGCCGACCCGGCGCGCGTCGAGATCGTTCCCCCCGGTGTGGATCACGAGGTGTTCGCGCCCGGTGATCGCCGCGCCGCCCGGCAACGGTTGGGGCTCGAACACGACGCCCGCGTGCTGTTGTTCGTCGGGCGCATCCAACCGCTGAAGGGCGCCGATCTCGCGTTGCGGTGCCTTGCGCAGCTCGACGATCCGCGAGCGGTGCTCGTGGTGGTCGGCGGGCCGAGCGGTGTGGACGGCGAGTCGGAACTGCTGCGCGTCCGCAACCTCGTGGACGATCTCGGCCTGGCCGGGCGCGTTCGCTTCGTACCGCCGCAGCGTCACGACGCGCTGGCCGGCTTCTACCGCGCCGCCGACGTGTGCCTGGTGCCCTCGCGTACGGAGTCCTTCGGACTCGTCGCGCTCGAAGCCGCGGCGTGTGGCGTCCCGGTCGTGGCGTCGGACGTGGGTGGCCTGCGCACGCTGGTCGAAGATGGCGTGACGGGTTTTCGCGTCGAGGGTCGCTCGCCCGAAGAGTTCGCGGCGCCGGTCGCGCGTCTGCTCGCCGACCCCCGCCTCGCGCGTGAGATCGGTGCCCGCGCCGACGCCGCGTCGCGCGAGTACGCGTGGAGCATGACGGCGGCGCGGTTGCGCCGCCTCTATACGGACCTGGCCGCTCGCGCGCTGGTGCAGTGCCGCTGAGCCTCGACGACGCGCGCGCGTTGATCGCCGCGCATCTCGAGGGGCCGGTGGCCGCCGAGGAGTACGTCCAGCACGTCGAGTACGACCCCGAGCTCCGGCGTTGGTACGTCCGCTTCGGTTGCGACGGGCGTGATGCGGCCACGATCTACTTCGATCTCCACCAGCGGACCCTGCGCTACGAGCTCTACTTCCTGCCCGATCCTCCGGTGCATGAGGGTGGCGCCGACCCGCACCTCGAGTTGTACCGGTATCTCCTGCGCCGGAACCATTCGACGTACGGCGCGAGCTTCTCGCTCGGTCCCGACGGCGACATCTACCTCACCGGTCGCCTCGGGCTGGAGCACCTGAGCGTCGAGGAGCTCGATCGCATCATCGGCGTCCTGTACGAGCTCACCGAGACGTGGTTTCAACCCATTGTGCAGCTCGCGTACCGAAAACTGCCCGGCCCCAATCAAAAGTTGTGACAAGTTGCGTGAGAGTGTGAAGAACGGCTAGCGTAACTCGTGCCGGATCGACGGATCACGGTGAGGGCGGGCCCGAGGGGCGGGCGGCCGGGTGGCGTTCGGGGAAGTGCGCCGTCACGGACCAAGGTTCTCTCGGGCCCGACCGTTCGCGAATGCTCGGCCGTTGGTGGCGAACGCCGGAATCAACGAGAGCACCGGAACGTCGGCATTAGCCTTGGCGCATGACGCAACTCGCGCTGCTCGGCGGCGGCCGCATGGGCGAAGCCCTCCTCGGCGGGCTCCTCGACTCGGGTTTCGAACCGGAGTCGATCGCGGTGGCGGAGGTGGATCCGGACCGCCGCCGTGCGCTCGAAGAGCGGTGGAAGGGCGTCCGGGTGGTCCCGAGCGCGGCCTGGGCCGTGGGCGAAGCCGAGCTCGTGGTGGTTGCCGTCAAGCCCGGGGATGTCGTGTCGGTGCTCGAAGGGTGTGCGGAGACGCTGCCCGGCGACGCCGTGGTCCTGTCGATCGCCGCCGGTGTCACGATCGAGGCCCTCGAGACCGCGGCCCCCGGCCGTCCGGTGATCCGGGCCATGCCCAACACGCCGGCCCTCGTCCGCCGAGGCGCCGCGGCGATCGCCGGCGGCGCCCACGCCGCCGAGCCGCATCTCCAGCTCGCCGAGCGCGTCCTCGGTTCCGTCGGCATCGTGGTGCGGGTGCCGGAGCCCCTGCTCGATTCGGTGACCGGGCTCTCCGGCTCCGGTCCCGCGTACGTGTTCCTCGTGGCCGAGGCCCTCGTCGAGGGTGGAGTGCTGGTCGGGCTGCCGCGAGAGACGGCGGCCGCGCTGGTGAACCAGACGATTCTCGGCGCGGCCACGCTCCTGGCCGAGGGATCGGAAGGCCCCGAGGCGTTGCGCGCCGCGGTGACGTCGCCCGGTGGCACCACGGCCGCGGGGCTGCGATCGCTCGAGGATCACGGCGTGCGCGCGGCGATCCTCGACGCCGTCGCCGCGGCAACCGCACGCTCGAAGGAACTGGGCCGGAAGGACGGTGCATGACCCGCCGGCCGGCGTCGCGCCGTCCACCGAAGCTCCCCGACGTTCCCGACGCCCGCGAGCAGCGTGTCGACCAGCCCAGGAAGAAGACACTCCGGGAGCAGGTCATCGGGACGCGCGTGACCGGCACCCATGCCCGGCTCGGTCGCGCCGAGTTCCTCAGCATGATGCGCCGCCTCCGTGACGGCGAACGCTCGATGCTCTGGGGCCTCGATCCCTTCCCGGCGCTCGAGCTCGACGAGATCCTCGAGGTCGCGCGGACGCAGTGGGGCTGGCGCGAGTCGGAGCAGAAGGTCGCGAGCTCACCGGACCACAGCCGCGCCGCGCTGGCCCGGTCGCTCGATCTGATCGACGAGGTCGCGCGCCGGGGCGGTCGCATCGCGTTCGCGACGGGTCGGCCGGCGTCGATGCTCGGGCTGTACCGGTCGCTGGCGGCCCGGGCTCGCGCGGGCGGCGCCGACCTGATCGATGAGCGCCAGACCGGCGAGTTCCGTTCGGACGGGCGCTCCGGTCGCAGGCTGTGGTGGCTCGACGGCGTCGCGGCCGTCACCGACGGCGAGCACCTGCTCGCGCAGTCGGGGATCGACGCCGCCGACGAGTTCCTCTTCTGGGTGCCCCGTCCCCAGCTCGTGGTGGCCGACGTAGGGTTTGCGGCGGGCGCGGCACGGGACGGCATCGAGACGGTGGCCTTCGCCGACCTCGATGCGGTCGCCCTCGGCGTTGCCGCCGCCCGGGGAAGACGGGTGACCGTGGTCCCGGTCGATGTCTCCCGGCCCCCGTACGCGTACCGCCTGCTCCTCGAGTGGGCCGAAGACCTCCTCGCGGAGCACCAGCAGCAATTGGCGGTGAGTGCGGCGGCCGATGCCGAAGCCGATGCCGATGCCGACGGGGATCGGGCCGAAGACGGGGCGACGGATGCGCCCTCGGGCTCACCGGCATCCACCGGTGAAGCCGCCGCGATCGATGCCGCGTCGGCCTGATCCGGGTTCGCGGGCCGTCCCGGACGCCCCACCGGGTGACGTCAGGCCCAGGGAACACTTCTACCGCAACAGGCACAAAGGTTGCACTAGACAACACTGACCACAAGGCGTACGCTCCTCGGTGCGGGCAGGAGTAAGGGGTGCCGAGTGGCGCAGTCCTTTTCGAAGGCGCGCTTCCTGACGGTTCAGGAAGTCGCGGATCTGCTGAGGGTCTCAACGATGACGGTCTACCGCCTGATCAAGGCCGGGGACCTGCCCGCGGTCCGCGTCGGTCGATCCTTTCGCGTGAGTGAAGAAGACGTCGACGCCTTTCTCGCGTCCGGCTACACCCAGGCCGGGTGACACCTGCCGGCGATCGGCGCCGGTGAGACCGACGTGACGTCCGACGGTTAGCGTCGTCGCGTCGCCGGCAGCGCTCGGCGCATTCCGGCTCGCCCGACCGCCGAGGAGTTCCGTGCCGCCGCAGATCGTCTCGTTCCTCACCGACTACGGCACGCGCGACGAGTTCGCCGGCGTCTGCAAGGCGGTGATGCTCGGACTCGCCCCGAACCTTCAGATCGTCGACGTGACCCATGAGATCGCGCCGCACGACGTGAAAGGGGGCGCGCTGACGTTGGCGCGGGCGGCGCCCTACCTGCCGGCGGGGATCGTGCTCGCCGTCGTGGATCCGGGTGTGGGGACCGACCGGCGGGCCATCGCCGTCGAGGTCGAGCACGGTTTCCTCGTCGGGCCCGACAACGGCCTGCTCGCCCCGGCGGTCGCGCTGCTCGGTGGCGCCCGCACCGTGGTGAGCCTCACGAACGACGAGTACCACCTCGCATCGCCCGGTCCGACCTTCGCGGGCCGTGACGTCTTCGCCCCCGCCGCCGGGCACCTCGCGGCCGGCGTGGCGTTGCGCGAGTTGGGCGAGGTCGTCGACCCCTACGGACTGGTCCCCGGTCTCGTCCCGCTGCCCGAGCACCGCGACGACGGCACGATCGTCGCCGAGGTCCTCTGGGTCGATCGTTTCGGGAACTGCCAGCTGAACGTGGATCCGACGGAGCTCGAGGGTCTCGGGTGCCGCCCGGGCTCGACGCTGCACGTCGGCGTCCGCGGCGAAACGCGTCCCGTTCGATGGGTCCACACCTACGCCGACGGGCGCGCTTCGGAGGTCGCGCTCGTCGTCGATTCCTACGGACTCGTCGCGCTGGCCGTCGACAAGGGATCGGCCGCCGACGCCTGCCGCCTCTCGGCCAACACGAGCGTCACGTTGCGGGCGATGGATTCGCCGGGCGAGGAGACGGGTGCCGGGCCGACGGGTGAGGGGCCGATCCTCGAGGGGTCTGGGTGAGGCCCGGTACGACGATCGTGATCGTGGCGTTGCTGGTGCTGATCCTCGCGGCGGCCGTCGCGCAGTTCGTGTTCAAGCTGGCACCGTGATAGCGGGCCGAACGGGAACGAAATCGGGGTTCCGGCAGCAGATGGGACGTGCTTGGGGCGGGCTGGGAGGCTAGTTCCTTATACGCCGACGAGAGACTCGCACGACGTACAGGACGCCCACAACTGCCCACCGGAACCCCGGATCTCGGAGGCAACCGACGCGCGGGCCGTGTGGCCGCGGGCCTGGTTGCCAGTTCTCGTCGTTCGGCCTCCGCTCGTGCTCCGCCCGCTTCCGGGAACCCGGTGCGAGTCACAGGTAAGTCATCGGCCGCGTTCAGGGTGGTCTTGAGGGAATTCGGCCACTCTCAGTGATATTTTCGGACCCGACGCGGGCGCCGATACCATCGCCGCCGTGCGTCTTCCCGCTCGAGAAGCCCCCGTCATCGCCGAGGCGGACGTGGTCGTGGCGGGCGGCGGGCCGGCCGGCCTGGGTGCGGCGATCGCGGCGGCGCGTGCCGGGGCCCGCACCGTGCTCCTGGAGCGGTACGGGATGTTGGGCGGCAACTTCACAGTCGCGTCGGTGGGCACGATCTGCGGCCTGTACGCGCGCGAGGACGAGGGGTTCGTTCCCGTCGTCGGTGGGATCGCGCGTGAGTTCCCCGAGCGCCTCCAGGACTCGGGTGCGGGACTCGGCCCGATTCCCTTCAAGGAGACCGCGGTCTTCGTGTATTCGCCGTGGGCCGCGAAGCGCCTCGCCGACCACCTCGTCATCGACGAACCGGACATCGAGTTGCTGCTGCACTCGTTCGTGGCCGACGCGCTCGTCGACGATGGCGTCGTGCACGGACTCGTGCTCGCCACCAAGCGCGGACCGCGGGTCGTGACGGGTCAGGCGTTCGTCGATTGCACCGGGGATGGTGATGTCTCCGTGTTTGCCGGCGCGCCCACCACGCTCGCTCCGGCGGGCGCGCGGCAGCTCGCGTCCATGCAGTTCGTGATGCAACACGTCGACGACGCGGCCGGCTTCGCGGCCGCCGCCGGTCTTTCCGAGCTGATTGCCGAACACGGCGCGCACCTGTCGCGCGACGGTGGCGCGGTGATTCCGACGCTCCGTCCCGGCGAGTTCATCGGCGCGATGACGCGCGTCCGCAATCCCGACGGCTCGTCGATCGATCCGACGGATCCGCGTGAGATGACGGCCGGTGAGCTCGAAGGCCGCCGGCTCGCCGAAGAAGCCGCCGACTTCCTCCGCAGTCACGTCCCCGGTTTCGCCGACGCGTTCCTCGCCGACACCGCGATGCAACTCGGGGTTCGCGAGTCTCGACGCGTCGTCGGCGAGTACGTCTTGCGCGGCGACGACGTTCGCAACGGGGCCACGTTCGACGACGCGATCGCGGCGGGGGCGTGGCCGCAGGAGTACCACGTTGCCGGGCGCTCGACGGAGTACCGGTTCCTGCCGCCCGGTGTGCGCTATCAGATCCCGTTCCGAGCACTCCGACCGCTCGGACTGCGGAACCTGTTGGTGGCGGGCCGGTGCATCTCGGCCGATCACGATGCGCTGGCCTCGACGCGCGTCATGGCGCCCAGCATGGCGATCGGTCAGGCCGCGGGTACCGCGGCGGCGATCGCGGTGCGCGCCGGAACCGCCGCCGACGCGGTCTCGTTCGAAGACGTTGCCGTCGACGAGGTACAGGGCGCGTTGCGGAGCGCCGGGGCGCAGTGGTGAACCTCGCCGCAACGCTGCTGACGGCCGCGGCGTCGAGGCCGGCGGCGGCACTCGACGTCGTGGAGCGCCACGGCCCGCGCGCTACGGGGTGCCGGTCTCTATCGAGGTGGTCGCCGCGCTCCCGTGCCCGGCCGTCCGCAAGGTGTTGCGCCGCGAGCTTCGCACCGGGCCTCCCGAGGCCACGACGAATCCCGCGTAGACGATGGTGATGCCCGTCGCGAGGCTGATCGTGAACGCCTCGTCGTGGCCGACGATCCCCTGCACGAGCCCACCGCTCGAGAGCACGACCGTGCCGAGTGCGATGAGCGCGTTGGCCCCCGCCATCCGGGCGTGGTTCGGCGCGTCGCGGTCGCGGGCGAAGCGAACCGCTGACCACAGCGCGCCACCGAGGATCACGACGGCGCCGAGCCCGCTGCCCACGCCGGCGAGCACGCGGGGGAGCACACCGAACACCTCCTTGCCCACCGGGATCGAATCGCTCGGGACGGCGTGCATCGGCGCGGCCAGCATCACACCGGTCGCGAGGCCCGAGAAGCCCACGAGGACCCACTGCACCCGGCGGCCGACCACGAGTCCCAGCAGCAGGTAGACGGTGCCGAGCGCCAGCCACGGCACGTTGAGGATGGCGCCGAGGAGGTAGAACGCCCGGAACGTGCCGCGATCCCAGCCCGTCGCCGAGCCCATGGCGAGGGCGGCCGCCGCGAGGGCGAACATCACCAGCGAGATCGTCCAGGCCAGCTCGTGCGGCTTGCGGTCCCGCGTGTAGCGGACCAGGGTGGCCTGGGCGAAGAGGGTGGCCACCGCGGTCGCGAGGAAGGCGAGATCGGTGACCATGGGCCGGTCAGCGTACCCGAGCCACGGACCGCGCGACTTTGTGAGCATATGCACAAGGTCGGTAGGCTCTCCCGGAGGCCCGACCGGCGGGCCCACGAGGAAGGCAACCCGTGTCCGAGTCCGCCCCGAGGCGAATTCCCGAGGCCACCGTCGCACGTCTGCCCCTCTACTACCGCGCGCTGTTGGAGACCGCCGATCTCCAGGTGGTGACCGTTTCGTCGGAACGGCTGGCCGAACTCGCCGGGGTGAACGCCGCGAAAGTCCGCAAGGACCTCTCGTACCTCGGGTCGTACGGCACGCGCGGGGTCGGCTACGACGTCGAGTATCTGCTCGTGCAGATCTCCCGTGAGCTCGGGCTCACCCAGGACTGGCCCGTCGCCATCGTGGGCATCGGCAACCTCGGCCACGCGCTCGCGAACTATCGCGGCTTCGGCGCCCGAGGCTTTCGCATCGTTGCCCTCGTGGACGCGGACGCCCGGAAGGTCGGCCAGCGGGTGGGCGAGCTCGCGATCGAAGCACTCGACGAACTGCCCCGCATCGTGCAGGATCGACAGATCGCGATCGGCGTGATCGCCACACCGGCGCCCGCCGCGCAGGAGGTGGCGGATCGGCTCGTGGAGGCGGGAGTGACCTCGATCCTCAACTTCGCCCCGACGGTGGTCACGGTCCCCGCGCCGGTGTCGCTGCGCAAGGTGGACCTCGCGATCGAGTTGCAGATCTTGAGCTTCTATCAACTCCGCAAGCAATCGGACGACGCCCGCGAGCGCGTGTCGTGACCGACGCGACGCCCGGACGTCCCGCGATCACCGGGTACCCGGTGAATCTCGTGGTGACGGGGCGTCGATGTGTCGTGGTGGGTGGGGGCCGGATCGCGGCGAGGAAGATCGCCGGCCTCCTCGACGCCGGGGCTTCCGTCCACGTGGTTGCCCCGGTGCTCGGCGACGAGGTCGAGGCCCTGCTCGCCGCGGGGCGGGTCAGCGCGAAACCGGGTCCGTTCGAGCCGGCGGACCTCGACGACGCATGGCTCGCGTGCACCGCCACGGACGACCCCGCCGTCAATCGCGCGGTGTTCGAGGCCGGTGAGCGGCGCCGCGTCTGGGTGAACAGCGCCGACGACCCCGCGAACTGTTCGTACACCCTCATGTCGGTCGTGCGCCGCGGGGATATCGTGGTGACGATCGGCACCGGCGGACGGAGTCCCGCGATGGCCACCTGGCTCCGAGATCACGTGCGTGACGAGATGGGACCCGAGTACGAGACCCTCCTCGACCTGCTGTCGGAGACCCGCGAGGAGTTGCGGGGCACGGGGCGGTCGAGCGAGGACGCCGATTGGCGACGAGCCTTCGATTCCGGCATCCTCGACCTGATTCGGGCCGGTGACGTCGGCCGGGCCAAGGAGCTGTTGCGCTCATGTCTGTGATCGTCGTGGGTCTCAACCATCACACCGCGCCGGTCGAGCTCCTCGAACGGCTCACCGTTGCCCCCGAGCAGCTCCCCAAAGCACTGCACGCGCTCGGCCAGTGCGAGCACCTGGCCGAGGTGGTGGTGCTCTCCACCTGCAACCGCACCGAGATCTACGCCCGGAGCACGCGCTTCCACGCGGCCGTGCAGGACATCCACGATTTCCTCGTCGGCCACGCGTCCGCCGACCCGCGCGATGTCGCCGACCACCTCTACACGTACCACGAGGACGCGGCCATCGCGCATCTCTTCGGTGTCGCCGCGGGTGTCGACTCGATGATCATCGGCGAGGGCGAGATCCTCGGCCAGGTCCGCGAGGCGTGGAAGGTGGCCGAGCGGGAACAGACCGCGGGTCAACTCCTGTCTCGGGTGTTCAAACATGCCGTGGAGGTGGGCAAGCGGTCGCGGACCGAGACGGGGATCAGCCGGCACGCGGTGTCGGTGTCGTCGGCCGCGGTGGCGCTCGCCGCCGAGAAGCTGGGCTCGCTCGCCGACCGCAGCATCCTCGTGCTCGGTGCCGGCGAAGTCGGCCAGGGCATGGCCGTCGCGCTGGCCGGCGCGGGCATCGGCGAGGTCGTCGTCGCGAATCGCACGCTCGCGCGGGCCGAGGAGCTCGCCACGCGCGTGGGCGGGCGCGCGATCCCGTTGGCCGGCGTCGACGCGCACCTCGAGACGGCCGACGTGCTGCTCACTTCGACGGGTGCGGTCGACGTCGTCATCGAGCGCGGTGAGATCGAGGCGGTGATGGCGCGGCGCGGTGGCCGCGCGCTGCTGATCGTCGACGTCGCTGTGCCGCGCGACGTGGATCCGGGCGTGCAACAGGTGTTCGGCGTCGAACTGCTCGACATGGACGATCTCAAGGCGTTCGCCGAGCACTCGATGGAGCAGCGGGCCCGCGAGATCCACAAGGTGCGCGAGATCATCGGTCACGAGCTCGACCGGCACCGGGCCGAACGCTCGGCCCGCGAGGTCGCACCGCTGATCACCGCGTTGCGGGCCCGCGCGGCCGACATCCGCGACGGTGAGCTGGAGCGCTTCGCCGCCAAGCTCGGCGCGCTGGACGACGACGCCCGCCGCGCGGTGGAGGCGCTCGTCGACGGCATCGTGAACAAGCTGTTGCACGACCCCACGGTGAGGCTCAAGGACGCGGCGGGTTCCGCTCGTGGCGAGCTGTACGCGGACGCGCTCACGGAGCTCTTCGATCTCCCGGCCGACCAGCCTGCCGATCTCCCGGTTGGCGAGCCCGCCGGGGACTCCGGGTACTCCACCGACCCCGAGCACTGATGGCGGGCACAATCCGGGTGGCCACTCGCGCCAGCGCGCTCGCGCGCTGGCAGGCCCAACGGGTCGCGGCGATGCTCGCGGTCCCGACGGAGCTCGTGATCGTCTCGACGAGCGGCGATCGTCGTCTCGACACGCCGATCCATGAGCTCGGGGGAACGGGCGTGTTCGTAAAGGAGGTCGAGGAAGCCGTGCTCGACGGGCGAGCCGATGTCGCGGTGCACTCGGCCAAGGACCTGCCCTCGGAGACGGTCGACGGCCTCGTGCTCGCCGCGGTACCCGAACGAGCGGACCCGCGTGATGCGCTCGTGGGCTCGACGCTCGACGCGTTGCCCACCGGGGCGCGCGTCGGCTCGGGTTCGGTGCGCCGCCGCGCGCAGCTCGCCGCCCTGCGCTCCGATCTCGGCTTCGGTGAACTGCGAGGGAACATCGCGACCCGGCTCGACAAGATGGCCGACTTCGACGCGGTCGTCGTCGCCTACGCGGCCCTGGTGCGGCTCGGCCTGGACGATCGCGTCTCCGAGGTCCTGGAGCCGGCGGTCATGCTGCCTCAGGTCGGCCAGGGTGCGCTCGCGGTGGAATGCCGGGCCGACGATGTGTCGACGATCGAGATGCTCTGGGGAATCGACGATCGCGCGGCCCATCGCGCGATCGACGCGGAGCGGGCGTTCCTGGCCGAGCTCGGTGGCGGGTGCAACCTGCCGTGCGGCGCGCTCGCGTCGGTGCACGACGAGGGCTCGATCGCCATCGAGGTGTTGCTCGCCACCGGCGACGGCCGGATCGTGTTGCGCGCCGGGACGAACGGCACCGACGCGGTCGCCGTGGGCGTGGCCGCGGCCGGCGCACTGCTCGACGGACACGGTGGCCGGTTACTCCTGGAGGACGTCGCGTGACCGTGTACCTGGTGGGAGCAGGACCGGGCGACCCCGGGCTCATCACCGTGCGCGGCGCGGCGTTGCTACGCGCGTGCGATGTCGTGGTCTACGACCGCCTCGCCAACCCCGAGCTGCTCGAGCTCGTCCCCGCGTCGGCCGAGCGGGTGTTCGTGGGGAAGGCGCCGGGCGCGGTCGAGATGACGCAGGACGACATCAACGCGCTTCTCGTCGCGCGAGGGCGCACCGGCCGCGCGGTCGTGCGCCTCAAGGGCGGCGACCCGTTCGTGTTCGGACGCGGTGGCGAGGAGGCCGAGGAGCTCATTGCCGCGGGCGTCGCGTTCGAGGTGGTGCCCGGCATCACCAGCTCGATCGCCGCGGCCGCGTATGCGGGCATTCCGGTGACGCACCGGGGCGTGTCGACGCACTTCACGGTCGTCACCGGCCACGAAGACCCGGCGAAGGGCCGCACCGACGTCGATTGGGAGACGTTGGCCCGGGCCGGCGGCACGCTGGTGATCCTGATGGGCGTCGGGAATCGCCGCGAGATCGCGGCCCGGTTGATCGCCGGTGGCCGATCGGCGGATACGCCGGTGGCCGCGATCCGCAACGGCACCCGCAACGATCAGCGCACCGTGCGTGCGACCCTGGGGACCATCGCGGACGCGGAGGTGAGCTCCCCCTCGGCAATCGTGGTCGGCGAGGTCGCGGCCCTCGACCTCGCGTGGTTCGAGGAGCGCCCGCTGTTCGGTCGATCGGTCGTGGTGACGCGGGCGCGCGAACAGGCGAGCGGGCTGCGCGCGAAACTCGAGATGCTCGGCGCCGAGGTGGTCGAGCTCCCGTCGATCGCCATCGAGCCCGTGGCGTTTACGCTGCCACCGTTGGCCGACTTCGAGTGGATCGTCTTCACCTCGGCGAACGGGGTCGGCGCGTTCTTCGAACGTGGTCTGGATCGATCCGGTCTCGATTCGCGGGCGCTCGCCGGCCTCCGGGTGGCGGCCATCGGGCCGGGGACCGCGGCCGCGCTCCGCGCGCGAGGAATCCGCGCCGACCTCGTGCCGGAACGGTTCGTTGCCGAGTCGTTGCTCGACGCGTTCCCCGAACCGGGCGCACGCGGCGCCGGCGTGCTGCTCGCGCGGGCCGAGCAGGCGCGCGACGTGCTCCCGGCCGGGCTCGGGGAACGCGGCTACCGGGTCGACGTGTTGCCCGTCTACCGAACGGTGCGGGCCGAGCCCGATCCCGCGGCGGTCGACCGTGTTCGCCGCGGTGACGTCGACGCCATCACGTTCACGTCGTCGTCGACCGTCACCAACCTCTGCGATCTGCTCGGAACGGTGCCCGATCCGCAGCCGCTGGTGATCTCGATCGGCCCGGTCACCTCGAGGACCGCGATCGAACGACGCCTGCGGGTCGACGTGGAGGCCGCCGAGCACACGATCGACGGTGTGGTGGGCGCGCTTCTCGCGGCGTGGGCCGATTCGGGTGACGGGTAGCCTGGACCCGTGAGCTTTCCGGATCACCGGCCCCGCCGGCTTCGCCGCACCGTCGCCTTGCGCCGCCTGACAAGTGAGACGCGCCTCGCGGTCGAGGATCTGGTTGCCCCGTTGTTCGTCAAGGAGGGGATCGACGCTCCCGAACCGGTGGCGTCCATGCCCGGTGTGGTGCAACACACCCAGGAGAGCCTGCGCAAGGAGGTGCGGGCGCTCGCCGACCTGGGCGTGCCGTCCGTCATCCTCTTCGGCGTCCCCGCGCGCAAGGACGCCACCGGGTCGTCGGCCGATGCCGCCGACGGTGTGGTCCAGGTCGCGCTGCGCAACCTGCGCGACGAGGTGGGCGAGTCGTTGGTCCTCATGGCCGACGATTGTCTCGACGAGTACACCGACCACGGCCACTGCGGGCTGCTCACGGCGAGCGGCGAGGTGGACAACGACGCCACCCTCGAGCGGTACGCGTCGATAGCGATCGCGCAGGCCGACGCGGGTGCGGACGTGATCGCGCCGTCGGGGATGATGGACGGACAGGTGGGCGCGATCCGCGCCGCGCTCGACGCGAGCAACCATGCCGAGATCGCGATCCTCGCGTACTCGGCCAAGTACGCCTCCGCGTTGTACGGACCGTTCCGTGACGCGGCGGAGTGCGCGCCGCAGTTCGGCGACCGCCGTGGCTACCAGATGGACGCGGCGAACGCGCGCGAAGCGATCGCGGAGACGGCGATGGATGTCGCCGAGGGTGCGGACATCGTCATGGTGAAGCCCGCACTCGCGTATCTCGACGTCATCAGCGCGATCCGCCAGTCCTTCGACGTGCCGGTCGCGGCGTACCACGTCAGTGGTGAATACGCGATGGTGAAAGCGGCCGCGCAACTCGGCTGGATCGACGGCGACGCGGTCGCACTCGAGCACGTGCTCTCGATCAAGCGCGCCGGCGCGGACTTCGTGCTCACGTATTTCGCGCGCGAACTGGCCGAGCGCCTCCACCCGTGAGCGAGCTGTTCGAGCGGGCGCGGGCCCGGATCCCCGGCGGCGTCAACTCGCCCGTACGGGCTTTCGGGTCCGTCGGCGGCGAGCCGTTCTTCGTCGCCCGCGGTGAGGGCGCGTACCTCGTGGACACCGAGGGCAACCGCTACGTCGACTACGTCCAGTCGTGGGGCGCGTCCATTCTCGGTCACGCTCACCCGAAGGTCGTGGAGGCGGTGCAGCGGGCCGCGGCCGACGGCACGTCCTATGGTGCGCCGACCGAGCGCGAGGTCGAGTTGGCCGAGGCGATCTGCGAACGGGCGCCGGCGGTGGAGAAGGTCCGCCTCGTGTCGTCGGGGACCGAAGCCGCGATGACGGTGGTGCGGCTCGCCCGCGGCGCGACCGGACGCGCCAAGATCCTGAAGTTCGCGGGTTGCTACCACGGTCATCTCGATGCGCTGCTCGTGGCCGCGGGCAGCGGTCTCGCGACGCTCGGGCTTCCCGGCTCGGCCGGCGTCACCGAGGGTGCCGTGGCCGACACGATCGTCGTCCCCTACAACGACGAACCGGCGCTCGACGCGGCGTTCGCGGCCCACGGTGCGGAGCTCGCGGCGGTGCTGGTCGAGCCGATCGCCGCCAACATGGGACTCGTCCCCCCCGACCACGGATTCCTCGACGGGTTGCGCCGGCGTTGCTCCGAGCACGGCGCGTTGCTCGTCTTCGACGAGGTGATCACGGGCTTTCGTGTCGGCCGGGGCGGGGCCCAGTCGCTGTTCGGCATCACGCCGGACCTGTCGATCTTCGGCAAGGTCGTAGGTGGCGGCCTCCCGCTCGCGGCCGTCGGCGGACGAGCCGATCTCATGGACGAGCTCGCACCGCTCGGGCCCGTGTACCAGGCGGGCACGTTGTCGGGGAATCCGTTGGCCACGGCCGCGGGTCTCGCCGTGCTGGCCGAGCTGACCGACGACGCGTATCGAGAGCTCGAGACGAAGGCGGCACGACTGGAAGGGGTGCTGCGCGACGCATTCGGCGCGACGGGAATCCCGGTGCAGGTGCCGCGGGCCCACACGCTGGTGGGCGTCTTCCTCGCGGACGCGCCGGTACGGAACTACGACGATGCCAAGGCCGCGGACGCCGATTCCTACGCCCGCTTCTTCCACGGGCTCCTCGACCGTGGGGTGTACTTCGCGCCGAGCAGCTACGAGACGCTGTTCGTGAGCCTCGCGCACACGGATGCCGATCTCGACGCGACGGCCCGTGCTGCCGTCGACGCCGCCCGGTCGGTATCTGCCGGCTGACGCGAAACGACCCCGACCGGAGTTGGTGTCGCACCGTGGCCGACCGGCCCCCCGACGCCCAATTCGAGGGCGCTGATCGTCACCCGGTTGGTGGTGCGGGCAGTTCGAGTCCGGGGGTGCTCACGCCGCAGGGCTCGGTCGCGTTCCAGTGCCCGTTGCAGACGGTGCGCGACAACGAGACGGAAAGTGGAGCCGTGTACCCACCCGTGTACACCTTCCGGCCGGTCTCTTGGTGTGATCCGGAGACGGCGAGCACGAAGTGACGTGCGTTCAATGGGAGGCAGGTCACCGGTTGGCTCACGAGGTCGTAGTTGATGACGAAGTCGTTCTCGCTCGTCGCAGTGGCGATCGACCACGTGTAGACAGCGCGAAGACACCAACTGGTTGGGGTCTTCCGTACCGCCTCGGCCGCCCAGGTCCCGTGGTGGAAGAACAGGACGGCGGCTTCGGGTGCGGGCTTGGGCCCGATCGCCTCGAGTTGCACGCCTTCCCATTCGTGGCGGATCCGCTCGGTGAGGGACGGCGCCGTCGACGTTGTGGTCGACGCGGCGGACGTGGTCGCCGGCGCCGAAGCCTTCGATGAGGAGCTCCTCGAACACGCGGCGATCGGGACTGCCACCGCGACGCACATTGCCGTCGCAACAACGAGATGCCGACGCAGAGGAATCGCCATTTCAGAGACCAGGTGTACCGGTGCGGGCGGCTGACGATCGCGGTGACCGCTCGTTACTCGTGATCGCTGTCCGCTTCCTCGCGCGACTTGCGGTACCGGTCGATGAAGAAGATCGAGAAGACGAAGATCACGATCATCAGCACCATCAACACGAAGGCGAGGCCGCCCTCGCCGCGCTCGTTGGGGTCCGACGCGTCGACGAGTTGTCCGTTCGTGCACCCGGTGGCGATGAGCACCAACGCGCCGAGGAGCAACGGGCGGGCGGCGGTGCGGAGTCGAGTGAGCATCGAAGTCCTTCCTCAGGCCCCGGCCGGCACGGGGGTCAACGCGGCCGCGGCGCGGGCTCGTTCGTCCTTCTCACGCCAGTGGAGGCCGAGGAGTGAGAGCCCGAAGATGATCGACGAGACGAAGAACGTGACCATCGGGGGCACGCGCAAGGAACCGAGGCTGCGGCGCAGGATGAGGTACTTCGAGTCGCCGGCGCACGTCGGCTTCGACGGGTCGAAGCCTCCGGTCGCGGGGTTGTAGTTCTTCGCCCCCGGCGGCAGGCCGAACGGAACGCCCAGCGCCTTGTTGTCGCTCGGCGTCGCGGGGCAGAACTCGGCTGCGGCGTACAGCGGCGGGTGCCAGAACCGGTCGAAGAAGTGTCCAAGCCCGTTCGTGTTGCGCCCACCGATCTCGTACACGTTCGTGACGAGATATGCCGTGGGGTCCGCGAACTGGGCGAACTTGTTGGCGTCGGCCGGCAACGTCTCGCCGGGCAGCGCTTCCTGCTTCACCAACGCTGCGTCCACGGTGGCCTTCACGTTGGCGGTCTCGATCGTGTCGACCTTCTTGCCCTTCTCGCGGATGCCCTGGACCGCGTTGATGTTCGACGCGGTCGGCTTGTTCACGACGGCCACGGGCTTCCACTTGGGGATGCTGCCCTTGAACGTGTTGAGTGGGCTCGCGGTGGTCCACCAGAGGAGCGAGAGCAGGATCATGAAGCCCGAGAGCGCGGCCACGGCGACGAGGAAGCCGAGGCGGGCTCCGAGGTTCGTCGCGAGCAGGAGATAGACCGATCCGCAGAACAGCACGATGCCTGCGACCACCACGAGCACGCCCAGGATCGTGGGGTACCAGAGGCTGTGGTGCTTCAGCTCGCTGGCGATGATGAGACCGGAGTGCATCAGAACCTTGCTCCTCGAGACCTAGAGACCACGTTCGAACTCGGCGATGGCGGCGATCTGTTTCTTGGTCAGCACGCCGGGTTGGTAGTTGGGCGACCCGACGTTGCGATCACCGAAGCCGGGCATGCGGCCCGAGCCGATGCCGCGGACGCCGTACGCCTGTTGGAACTTGGATCCTTCGGTGATGAAGGTGATCTGATCGGTCGCGTTCGGGAACTGGCGTTTTGCCAACCCATTGGTGAGGTTGGGCCCGAAGGCACCACTGCCGTCCGATGCCGGGAGGGGAACGTCGGGATCGGACGGATCGTTGTAGGACCAGCCCTTGGTGTGGCAGCGGGCGCAGTTCGTGAGGAACAGCAGCTCTCCGTCGCCGGCGGTGGCGATCTTCGCGGCGTAGGCCTGGGAGTTCTTCAACGCCGTCTGATAGCGAGCGACGGCTTCCGCGGCACCCGCGGGATCCGGAGCGCGGAACGCGAGTGCCATCGAGGTCATGAGCTCGTCGCGTTTTGCCGCGTCGAGGTTTTCGCCGAAGGTCTTGGCCACGTCCTTCGCGTCGGTCTCACAGAGGTTCGTGCGCGCCGCCGCCGCGGCCGCGGCCGCGGCCTTGGAATTGGGGTTCTGGTAGGCGAGCACCGCCGTGGCCTTGGCCACGTTGAGCTTCGCGGTGCACAGGCCGACCGCGGCGTTCTTCTTCAGGGCGTCGACGTCGTCGGCGATCTGTTGCCTCGCCTTGGCGGGTGGGAGCTGGATGCTCTGGAGGTAGTTCACGAGGTCGCTGATGCCCTGCTCGTTGAGCACGCCCTTCCCGCTCGCCACACCCCACGCCGGCATCGGGGTACCCGGACGGCCGTAGGTGAGGATGTCGGTGATCTGCGTGTAGCAGTCGAGGTTCGTGGGGTCGATCTTCTGCAAACCGGTGCAACCCTTCTTGGGCCGCGGGAACCGGTAGAAGACGGTGTTCAGCGCGGGCGCCTTCCAGGTGACCGCGTGAGGCAGACACGCCGCGCGAAGGTCGCTGGGCTTGATGCACGTCGGGTCTTCGGACTTGACGGTGAACGACGCCACACCGCCGCCGGCGTCGGCACCGTGGCAGTTGGCGCACTGGAGCGATTTCGTGGAGTCGTACGCCTTCATCGTCTTGTTCGCGAACAAGACGGCGCCCCGCTCCACGGACCGCTGCTCGAAGCCCTTGTCGGCGGCGGCCTGCCGTGACGGCTCGAAGAGCCAGTACAGGGCCAACCCCGCGGCGATGGTGACGACGAATACGAGTGCGGCCGCGAGGACGCGTTCGAGCTTGCGGGTCTCGAGCACTTCGTCGGGCACCGCCGGCGCGAGGTTCTTCGGCGGCTTCTCGGCGTCGGTGTGACGGCGGGAAACGACGATCGACACCACGATGACGGCCAGCACGATGAAGGCCGCGACGTTCAGCCAGATGAGCGCGGAGCGGAGGGTCATGCGTGCATCCTCGTGGGGGAACGGTGGTCGCGCTTACACACAGGGCGCCCCTTCGGGACTCTGGCCGGTCGTGTCCGTACCGATCGGCGGACCCTGGACGATCACACCGGTGTCGACCAAGAGCCGACCGCCGACGATCGTCGGGATGAAGCGGTCGAGCCCGCGGGGAGCGGGACCGCCGCGCTTCTCGCCGACGCGGTTGTACTTCGAGCCGTGGCAAGGGCACTCGAACCACTGCGACGTCACGCAGAACGGCACGCGACACCCGAGGTGGACGCACTTCTGATACAGGGTGACGTAGCCCTCCTTCATCCCCGGGTAGATCGGCACGTAGTTGGGGACCTTCCTGGCCTTCGGGAGATCCGCCTTGGGATAGGCGACCACGTACGTCTTCGCGGCCGCGTTGTAGAAGGGGATCTTCTTGTTGTTGATGGTGTCGTCGATCTCGGCGAGGCTGCCGACGTCGACCACGCCACCGAAGCCCGACGCGCCGGTGTTGGGTGGCCAGAGGAAACCGACGACGGCCACGCCGAGCGCGCCGAGCGCGAGGCCCATGCCGGCGACGATGCCGCGGTTGAGGAACTGGCGCCGGGTCTCGCCGAGCGCTTCCTCGTCGACGGGCGTGGCGACGGCGAGTCCCTTGGTGCCGGCGGGAGCGAGGTCCTGCTTGGCACTGTCGGTCCGGTCGCGGGCTTCGGTGCTGACGGTGGCGAGGTCGGTGCCGGGCGCGTCCGCCACGGTGGCCTTGTCGCGTTGGCGGGTCTCGCGGGCCAGGGTGCCGACGCTCGCGCGCCGGCGGGCCGTCACGAGGATCGTGATGACGGCCAGCAGCACGACGGCGAGGATGGCGAGGACGATGGGCACGGTCGATGTCTCCTACAACTCGAAGAAGATGCCGTCTTTCCAGGGGAACACGAAGTTGAAGCCGGGACCCCGGAAGAACGAACCGATGATGACGAGCACCGCCCAGAACATCAGGAACATCGTGAACAGCGAGATCGCGAACTTGCGGTCACTCGGCTTGTTGGACGGGTTCTTGTCGATGTACGGCGCGACCATCATCAGGAACAGGCCCATGCCCGGGATGGTCACGCCCGCGACCATCGGCTGGAACATGGTGAGCAACTCCTGGAGCCCGAGGAAGTACCAGGGCGCCTTGGACGGGTTCGGTGTCTTGTTGAAGTCGCGCAGTTGCAGCAGCGGCGCGCGTACCAGCGCCGAGAAGATGATCAGGAGTGCGCTGATGCCCAGTGCCGCGGCGAACTCGATGACCAGGAGGTGCGGCCAGGTGTGCACCTTGTCCTGGGCCTCGGCCTTGGTCTGCTGGATCGAGCCCGACTTGACGACGGTGAGCAGACGCTGCGTGTGACCACCCGGACCGCTCGCGGTCGGTGCTGCGATCGGTGCGGTTGCAGTGGCGGTGGCCGTCGCCGCGGCAGCGGCTCCTCCCCCGGCGTCGCCGCCGGCGAGTGCGGCCTTGCGCCGCTTGGCCCGCTCGAGCAGGTGGGCGGGAACGCCGCCCACGCTCTCGGTCGGGGTCTCCGCGGGTGTCTCGCCGCCGGATGCTGCCGCGGCGGGCGTTTCCGCGACGGGAGCATCCGTCTCCGGCGTTGTGGCGGGCGCGTCGGCTCCGGCCTCGCCGCCTTCGGCGGACAGGCCGAGCGCCTTGCGCCGTTCGGCGCTGCGCTTGAGGAGATGTTCGGGGACTTCGGGCATCGCTGCTCCTCGACCTACAGCGGCCCGGAAATGCCGCCGTCCTTACGGACGCGCCAGAAGTGAATGGCCATGAAGATCACGATCGTGAACGGTAAGAGCAACACATGGAGCACGTACCACCGCAACAACGTGTTCCCGCTGATCTCCTTCGATCCGAGCAGCACGAACTTGACGTTCTGTCCGAAGACAGGGGTATACCCCATCATGTTGGTGCCGACGGTGACGGCCCACAGCGCGAGCTGGTCCCACGGGAGCAGGTAGCCGGTGAAGGAGAGGAGCAGGGTGAGCGTGAGGAGGATCACGCCGATCACCCAGTTGAACTCACGCGGCGCCTTGTACGCGCCGTGATAGAAGACGCGCGCCATGTGCAAGAAGACGGAGAGCACCATGAGGTGCGCGGCCCATCGATGCATGTTGCGGATCAACGAGCCGAAGGTCACGACGGTCTCGAGTGTTCGGATGTCGGACCAGGCAGAGGCTTCGGTCGGCCGGTAGAAGAACATCAAGAAGATGCCGGTGACCGTCAACAGGATGAACAGGAAGAACGACAGCCCGCCGAGACACAGCGTGTACGACACCCGCACCGCGTGGCGCTTCACCTTCACCGGGTGAAGGTGGTACAGCACGCTGTTCATGATCACGTACGAGCGGTTCCTCGGGCTGTCGGTATAACCCTGGCGGAAGACCGAGCCCGGACGGAAGATGGAGTTCCACGCCTGGGAACCGCGCGTCTTCTTGTCGATCGTCTCGAGCGCCTTGCCGAGCTTCTGGTCGCCGTTGCCCTTGGCCACAGCCTTCTCTCCTCGTACCTGTCGTTGCTAGAAGCGGACGCCGTAGGCGTAGCCGTGGCGTTCGGTGCGGAAGTGGGGATCGCCATCGGCGGTGTTCGTGCTGATCTTGCCGAGGACGATCACGCCGGTCGGGCAGCGATCGACGCACAGCGCACACCGGGTGCACACGTCTTCGTCGACGATGAACGCGACGTGATCGCGGGGGTCTTCGCCCGGGCGTTCGGTGTTGACGCCCTCCGCGATCGCGGCGACGGAGACCATGTGGATGCATTTCCATGGGCAGATGTCGACGCAGCCTTCGCACATGATGCATTCGGCCTGGTCGATGTGGAGGAACTGCTTGGGCTTGACCGACGCGGTGAGGTAACTCGGATCGACTTCTTGGAGTTGGTAGTCGGTCGCGAACTCCGGCATCGGCGGGTTCGCATCGGTCTTGGCCATGGCGCGCCTACGCCCCCGTCGCCTTCAACGGACGACCGAACCGCGACCGACGCGTCGGGACGCCCTCGGCGGTCTCCTCGACGGCCTTGGTGCCGCGCTTCTGCCACGCGGACCACAGCCAGAGATTGAGGCCGAAGAACACGAGGTAGATCCCGACGACGATGAGGTCTTCGAGCACGAAGTAGGGGATGTCGAACGGCCAGTGGACGCTGACCACCGGAATCTTGTCCTGGTGGTTGAAGATCAACCACTTCTTGTCACCGAGCTGCCAGTACGCGTTGCCCCAGATGATCCACTCCGACGGGATCACGGCGTAGCAGAGGAAGAACATCGCGAAGACGCCGGTAGCGCCGCCCATCGACTGGGCCCACGTGGCGGGCTCCTCGGACTTGGGCCGGCGGAGGAGGAAGAACACGATCCCGAAACCGATCATCGCCACGATGACGGCGGTGAACAACCGTCCTCCGGTGGTCCAGCCGCCCCAGTGCCCGGGAGTGTTCTCCTTGAGCCAGTGGTACATCGGCGCTGACGCCCTCCCCTTCGACGGGCCTGGTCGCCCCGCGCGACACCATTCCCGGAGCGTTTTCTAACACGCTAGAGGAACGCGCATCACATCGCGAGGAATGCGCGCCGGTGCCGCGCCGAATGGGCCGCTGTGCCACCATTGCCGCGCGTGACCGCCGACCGTTACGACGCGTTGATCATCGGCGCCGGACCGTCCGGTGCCGCCGCGGCCTACTGGCTCGCGGAGCGGGGCCGGCGGGTGCTGCTCGTCGAGAAGAAGCGCTTCCCGCGCGAGAAGACCTGTGGCGACGGGCTCACCCCTCGGGCCGTGCGCCAACTCGAGGACATGGGTCTCGCCGGGGTCCTGGCCGATCACCAGCGCTTCGACGGGCTGCGCTCGATCGCCCACGACCTCACCCTCGAGCTGCGCTGGCCCGAGCATCCCGACTTTCCCTCCTACGGGTACGTCGTGCGGCGGCGGGATCTGGACCAGATGGTCGCGGATCGCGCCGTGAAAGCGGGAGTCACGTTCTGGCCCGCGACCGAGGCCGTGCAGCCCGTCGTCGAGGGAGGCCTGGTCACCGGCGCAGTCCTGAAGCGCAAGGACAGTGGAACCACGGAGAGTGTTCGAACTCGGTACCTGATTGTCGCGGACGGCGCGAACTCGCGGTTCGGCCGCTCGCTCGGCACGGCCCGGGACCGGTCGTACCCGCTGGGCATGGCGGTTCGCGGCTATTTCAACAGTCCGTACCATGACGAACCGTGGATCGAGAGCCATCTCGACCTGCGGGACAAAGACGGTCGACATCTGCCGGGCTACGGGTGGATCTTCCCCGTCGGCGACGGCACGGTCAACGTCGGCGTCGGACTGCTGTCCACCTTCCAGGGCTGGAAGTCGGTCAACACCAGCCACCTGATGGATGCGTTCGTCGCAACGGCGCCCGCCCGTTGGGAGATCTCGCCGGAAACGTCCTGTGGCGCACCGACCGGCGGCAAACTGCCGACGGGTGGTTCCGTCATGCCGAAGACCGGTCCCACCTGGTTGGTGGTCGGTGATGCCGGAGGCTCGGTCAATCCGTTCAACGGCGAGGGCATCTCGTACGCCTACGAAACGGGCCGACTCGCGGCCGACGCGCTCGAGGTCGCACTCGCGACCGGCGACGGCCTCGCGCTGCGCCGCTACGAGCAACAGCTCGACGAGATCTACGGGCTGTACTTCAAGGTCGCTCGTGCATTCGTGAAAGCGATCGGCAACCCGGCGGTGATGCGCGAGCTGACCCACATCGGCATGCACTCGCACACGTTGATGGAATGGGTGTTGCGGATCATGGCGAATCTGCTCCGCCCCGACGAGCTCGGGCCGGCCGAAGCGGCGTACAAGGCCGTCGCCGCACTCGTCGCCATCGGTCCCGAGCCGTAGACGTTCGCGGGGAGCCGCGTGCCTTTGCCTTCCGTGGCCCTCTCTCGGGTAGCCTGCCGCCGAGGTCCGGCGCGCTCGCGCCGCATTGGTTCGCGGAGCACGAAACGGCGGTGAAGCGGTGAACGACTACTTGCCGATCGTCACGATGACCGTGCTGGTCGTGGCGTTCGTCGCCGGTTCGTTCTTTGCCTCGACGTTGCTCGGCCCGCGCCGGCCGAGCTCGGCGAAGCAGGCGCCGTACGAGTGCGGCATCGTCCCCGAGAACGAACCCGCCGAGCGCTTCCCGGTGAAGTTCTATCTCGTGGCGATGACGTTCATCGTCCTCGACGTCGAGATCATCTTCCTCTACCCCTTCGCGACGGTGTTCCGGAGCCTCGGCGTGTACGGGCTCGTCACGATGGGCGTCTTCTTGTTGGTGTTGCTCGTGCCGTTCGCGTACCTCCTGTCGACCGGTGCGGTGTCGTGGGGTCCGGTGAAGGACCTCAGCCAACGGGCCACGGAGCGCGTGTTGCACGCCTCCTCGCTTCCGGAACGCATGGTGCCGGGTGCGGCGATGCCCGACGACGAAGGCAAGGCGGCCTGATGGGTCTCGATCAGGTTCCGCACAACTTCCTCACCGGACGCATCGAAGACGTCGTGAAGTGGGCACAGCGCAACTCGTGCTGGCCGGCCACGTTCGGTCTCGCCTGCTGTGCCATCGAGATGATGGCCACGGGCGCGGCGCACTACGACCTGGCGCGCTACGGCATGGAGGTCTTCCGCGCGAGTCCGCGCCAGGCCGACCTCATGATCGTTGCCGGCCGCGTGAGTCAGAAGATGGCACCGGTCCTGCGCCAGGTGTACGACCAGATGGTCGAGCCCAAGTGGGTCATCTCGATGGGCGTGTGCGCCAGCAGCGGCGGCATGTTCAACAACTACGCGATCGTGCAGGGAGTCGACCAGATCGTTCCGGTCGACGTGTACGTACCGGGCTGTCCGCCCGGCCCCGAGACCCTCATGCACGGCATCCTCACGCTGCACGCCGCGATCCGATCCGGCGAGATCATGAAGCGCCGCGAGCACACCACGCACGGCGGCGCCGGTATCCAACTCTCCGAGCCCGTACCCGCCTAGGCCCTCCACCCACCACACTGCCGATGTCCGACGACGCACCTCGTGAAGAAACTCACAAGGACCCCGAGGCCCCCGACGATGGCGGCGCGGAAGCACCCGACGATGCGGTCGCGGCCGAGCTCGTCGCGCGCTTCGATGGCGCGGTGTTCGTCCGTTCACACGGCCAGCCGGTCGTCTATGCGGACCGGAGCACCTGGCACGACGTTGCCGCGTTCCTGCGCGACGACCAGGAGTTCACGATGTGCATCGACGTGACCGTCGTCGATCACCTCGGCACTCCCGAACGCATCACCGTCGACGGCGTCGCGCCCGAGCGCTTCGAGGTCGTCGCGAACTACCTCTCGCACCCGCGCAACCGTCGTATCCGCGTCATCGCCGAGGTGCCCCAGTCGGATCCGGAGATCGCGAGCGTCGCGGATCTCTATCCGGGCGCCAACTTCCCCGAGCGCGAGGCGTACGACCTGTTCGGGGTCACGTTCACCGGCCATCCCGATCTCGCGCGCATCCTGATGCCCGACGAGTGGGTCGGTCACCCGCTGCGCAAGGACGACGCGCCGGCGCGCGTGCCCGTCACGTTCAAGGGAAACCGGTCGTGAGTCTCGAAGAAACCAGGCTGGAACGCCAGACCGACGAAGGGGCGCAGGAGCTGCGGCCGTCGGAGCTCGTCTTGACCGGTGGGCAGTGGCCCGACGGCGAGCGCGACGGCGACACCATGATCATCAACATGGGCCCGCAACACCCGTCGACGCACGGCGTGTTGCGGATCATGATGGAGCTCGACAGCGAGACCGTCGTGCGCGCCAAGCCCGTGATCGGTTACCTGCACACCGGCATGGAGAAGACCGGCGAGGAGCTCAGCTACGTCCAGGGCTGCACGAACGTCACGCGCATGGACTACGCGTCGCCGCTCTCCAACGAGCTCGTGTACGCGACGGCCGTCGAGCAGTTGCTCGATCTCGACGTTCCCGAGCGCGCGCAGTGGATCCGCATGTTGCTCTGCGAGCTCAACCGAATGTCGTCGCACCTGTTGTTCCAGGCCACCAACGGCATGGACCTCGGTGCGGTGTCGATGATGATCTACGGCTGGCGCGACCGCGAAGAGACGTTGCGCGTGCTCGAGAAGATCACCGGCCTGCGAATGAACCACAACTTCATCCGCGTCGGCGGGGTTGCGGCCGACCTGCCCGATGGGTGGCGCGAAGACCTGCTCGAGCTCTGCGAGCTCGTCGAGCGCGGGGTCCAGGACTACGAGACGCTCCTCAGCTCGAATCCGATCTGGCTCGAACGCACGGTGGGCGTCGGCCACATCACCACCGAGGAGTGCCTCGCACAATCGATCACCGGGCCGATCCTGCGCTCGACGGGTTTCCCGTGGGATCTGCGCAAGGCCCAGCCGTACCTCGCGTACGACCAGGTCGACTTCGACGTCATCTACACCGAGAACGGCGACGTCTTCGACCGGTACCGCATCCGCCTCTACGAGATCCTCGAGTCCATCAGGATCGTGCGCCAGTGCGTGGAGAAGATGCCCGGCGGTGACTACCGAGTCCAGGACCTCAAGGTCACGCCGCCGCCGCGGGCGCGCATCGACGAGTCGATGGAAGCGCTCATCCACCACTTCAAGCTGTTCACCGAAGGCTTTCGCGTGCCCGCGGGCGAGACGTACGCCGCGGTGGAATCACCGCGTGGCGAGATCGGCTGTTACATGGTGTCGAACGGCACGGCCAAGCCGGCCCGCATGCACATCCGCGGCCCGTCCTTCTACAACCTGCAGGCGATGGGTCCGATGATCGACGGCTGCATGGTGGCCGACGCGGTCGCGATCGTGTCGAGCATCGACCCGATCATGGGGGAGGTCGACCGGTAGTGGCGTTCTCACCGGAGAATCTCAGGGCGGCGCGCGAGATCATCGCCCAGTACCCGCGCCCGAAGTCGGCGATCCTGCCGCTCGCTCATCTCGCGCAGGATCAGGACGGCTGGCTGTCGACGGAGGGGATGGACGAGATCGCGTCGTTGGTCGGTGTGACGCCGGCCGAGGTGCAGGGGACGTGCTCCTTCTACACGATGTTCAAGCGCGACCAGGTGGGCAAGCTCCTGGTCTCCGTGTGCACGAACGTGAGCTGCCTCGTGCTCGGCGGCCCCGAGGTGTACGAGCATCTCAACGAGCAGTACGCCGCCGACCCTGACGTGACCATCGAAGAGGTCGAGTGCCTCGCCGCGTGCGACGGCGCCCCGTGCCTCCAGGTGAACTACGAGTATCACCTCGGCCTCACGCCGGAGTCGGCCGAGGCGATCGTGGAGCAGTACAAGAGCGGAACCCTCCACGCGCGTGGCATCTCGGGAGGTGCACGCGCATGACCGCGGTCGAGACCCGCATCGTCACCAAGCGTCTGCGCGAGCGGCCCGAGGATTCCTGGACGATCGACGGCGCGCTCGCGAGCGGCGCGTACGAGAGTCTCGTGGTGGCGTTGAAGACGGACCGCGCCGCAATCCAGGAGTCGGTGAAGGCCTCCGGACTACGCGGTCGCGGTGGCGCCGGATTCCCGGCCGCGCAGAAGTGGTCGTTCCTCCCGGCCGGTTCGTATCCGCGGTACCTCGTCGTCAACGGCGACGAGGGCGAGCCGTCCACGTTCAAGGACCGCATGCTGGTGGAGTGCGACCCGCACCAGATCGTGGAAGGCATCGCGATCGCGGCCTACACCATCGAGTGCAACCAGGCCTTCGTCTACCTGCGCGGCGAGTTCGCTCTCGGCTACGAACGGCTGATGCAGGCGATCGCCGACGCGAAGGCCAAAGGGTTCCTCGGTGAGAACATCCAGGGGTCCGGCTTCGACCTCGAGATCGTCGTGCACCGCGGCGCCGGCGCGTACATCTGCGGCGAGGAGACCGCGCTGCTCGAGAGCCTCGAAGGCGAGCGCGGCATGCCGCGCATCCGCCCGCCCTTCCCCGCGATCGAAGGCCTCTACGCCAAGCCGACCGTCGTCAACAACATCGAGACACTGTCGACGTTGCCGCACATCATGCGCATGGGCGGCGAGGAGTACGGGAAGCTCGGCGTCGACCGGTCCACGGGGACGCGCATCTTCGCGGTGTCGGGTCACGTGAAGAAGCCGGGCAACTACGAGGTGGAGCTCGGCACGACGTTTCGCGAGTTGCTCTACGACCTGTGTGGCGGCATCCGTGACGATCGGGGCGTCAAGTTCTTCATCCCCGGCGGCGCGTCGTCGCAGTGGATGCCCGGAACCGACGAAGCGCTCGACACGCCGCTCGACATGGACGCCGTCGGACCGAAGTGGGGCGTGATGCTCGGCTCGGGCGCGGTGATGGTCTACGACGACACCACCAACCCCGCGCTGGTCGCGTGGCGGCTCGCCAAGTTCTTCGCCCACGAGAGTTGTGGCAAGTGCACGCCGTGCCGTGAAGGAACCGGCTGGATCGAGAAGGTGCTCTACCGCATCTCCCACGGTGAAGGCCGGCCGCAGGACCTCGACATGCTGCTGAGCGTCGGCAACACGATCTGTCCGGGCCTGAACGCACCGTTCAGCCAGACGACCATCTGCCCCCTCGGCCCGAGCGCCGTCAGCCCGGTCGTGAGCCTCAACAAGTACTTCCGCGACGAGATCATCTCGATGTGCACCCCCGCGACGGTGACCGCATGAACACCCAGACTTCGCACCCCCTCCCGTTCCGGCGGGAGTTACTCGGTCTGGCGCCGTCCAACTCCCGCCAGAACACGGAAACGGGAGAGGTGGGGGCGTGAGCGAGATGATCACGTTCACCGTCGACGGCAAAGCGGTGCAGGCCGAGAAGGGTGAGCTGCTCATCAAGGCCGCGCAACGCGCCGGGATCTTCATCCCGCGCTTCTGCTGGCACGAGCGCATGAAGCCCGTCGGCATGTGCCGGATG